>Ga0153956_1000059_pt1 | contig 137175 bp, 115 predicted proteins | sample TSFL040MetaG_FD_104704 | JGI IMG/M metagenome (GOLD analysis project Ga0153956, IMG submission 104704) | Attine ant fungus gardens microbial communities from Florida, USA - TSFL040 MetaG | ecosystem: Host-associated > Fungi > Mycelium > Unclassified | place: USA: Florida, Wekiwa Springs... | reverse complement strand
CGGCTCGTGATCAATGCGCAGAACTGCGTGCATTGCAAGACCTGCGATATCAAGGACCCGACGCAGAACATCGTGTGGGTCACGCCGGAAGGCGGCGGCGGGCCGAACTATCCGAATATGTAAGCGGTGTTCCGTCTGCCTTCGCGGCGTCAGAAGAATCGCTGTTTTATGACGGCGCAATGCGCTGTCATGAGCGCTTGCTCGGGACGACCCGGTCATCACAGCGGCGGCACCTTGCACACACACACGGGCAACGTGCCGCCTGTTGCCGCAGGTTCGGCGTTACGGCGCGCTTGCCGCGATCTTCGGCGTGCTCACCGACACATCGCCACATTGCGCGCGATGACGCAGCGCATGATCGATCAGCACCAGCGCGAGCATCGCCTCGGCGACCGGCGTCGCGCGAATGCCGACACAAGGGTCATGCCGACCGAAGGTTTCGACGACCGCCGGCTGCCCGGCCTTGTCGATCGAGCGGCGCGGCGTGCGGATGCTCGACGTCGGTTTGATCGCGATCGACACGGTGATGTCCTGTCCCGTGGAAATACCGCCTAGCACGCCGCCCGCGTTATTGCCGACGAAGCCTTGCGGCGTCAGTTCATCGCCATGCACGGAACCGCGTTGCGTAACGCTCGCGAAGCCCGCGCCGATTTCGACGCCCTTCACCGCGTTGATGCCCATCATCGCGTGCGCGATGTCGGCATCGAGACGGTCGAACAGCGGCTCGCCGAGGCCGACCGGCACACCGGAGGCAACCACGTTGATGCGCGCGCCGATCGAATCACCGTTCTTGCGCAGCGCGTCCATATACGCTTCGAGCCGCGGCACGATATCGGCGTTCGGCACAAAAAACGGGTTCTCGCGCACCTGCGCCCAGTCGACGAACGGCACGTCGATCTCGCCGAGCGCCGCCATATAGCCGCGCACTTCGGCGCCGAACTTCTCGCGCAGCCACTTTTTCGCGACCGCGCCCGCGGCGACCGTGGGCGCCGTCAACCGCGCCGACGACCGGCCACCGCCGCGATAGTCGCGAATGCCGTACTTGTGCCAATAGGTGTAGTCCGCGTGGCCCGGGCGGAACGTCTCGGCGATGTTGCCGTAGTCCTTGCTGCGCTGGTCGGTATTGCGGATCAGCAGCGCGATCGGCGCGCCGGTGGTCTTGCCTTCGAAGACGCCCGACAGGATCTCGACCTTGTCTTCCTCCTGGCGCTGCGTGACGTGGCGCGACGTGCCAGGCTTGCGGCGGTCGAGTTCGAACTGGATATCGGCTTCGCCGAGCGCCATGCCCGGCGGGCAGCCGTCGATCACACAGCCGATAGCCGGGCCGTGCGATTCGCCGAAGGTCGTGACAGTGAAAAGCGTACCGAGCGTGTTGCCGGACATGGGCGTCGTCCAAAGAAATGCGGGGAGAGCGCCATTATGCCAGCCCGCTAGCGTCGGAGCCGGTCGGCGCGACGTTCGTGGCCGATCGGCCGATTGGCCAATCGGGCCGGATCGCCATCCGGCAAAGCCCGGCCAGTCCTCGCGCCCGCTATTTGCGCGCCCCGCGCAGTTCCGTCACGACCTGCTGCAGCTTCTCCGGCGTCGCGAGCGCCGGCTCGATCGGCTCACCGATCACGAGGCTCAGCCGGCTCATCACACCTTTGTGGACAGGTCGCGGCCAGTGCGCGTCGAGGTCGCGCGAAAACACGCTGCCCCATAGCCCACGCAACGCCATCGGAATAACGGGTGCCGGCGTGCGCGTGACGATTTCGGTCACGCCATGCCGAAACGGGTTCATCTCGCCGGTTCGCGTCAACTTGCCTTCCGGGAAAATACATACGAGCTCGCCATCGGCGAGAGCCTGCGCGCACTGGTCGTACGCGTGCGCGAGCAGCATCGCGTCCTGATGCGCGGGCGCAATCGGAATCGCCTTCGCGTGGCGGAACAGCCAGCCGGCAAACGGCGCCCTGAAGATCTGATGATCCATCACGAAGCGGATCGGCCGCGGGCTCTCGGCCATGATGACGATCGCATCGACGAAGCTCACGTGATTGCACACGAGCACCGCCGCGCCCTCCTCCGGAATCCGCTCGGCATGCACGAGCCGGATCCGGTAGAACGTATGCACGAGCAGCCACGCGATAAAGCGCAACAGGAACTCGGGCACGAGCGAATAGATATACGCCGCGACGACCGCATTCAGCAGCGCGGTCACGAGGAAGATCGCCGGAATGCTAAAGCCCGCGGCGCTCAGCGCCATCGCCATCAGCGCCGACACGATCATGAACAGCGCATTCAGGATATTGTTCGCGGCGATGATGCGCGCGCGGTGGCTCGGCTGGCTGCGGCTCTGGATCAGCGCATACAGCGGCACGCTGTAGAAGCCGCCGAACATCGCCAGCAGGAACAGATCGGCGAGCACGCGCCAATGCGCGAGCCGGCCGAGAAATTCGCCGACGCTCAGCAGGTGGCCGGCCGGCGGCAGCGCATGACTGGCGAAAAAGAGGTCGATCGCGAACACGCTCAAGCCGATCGAGCCGAGCGGCACGAGACCAATTTCGATGCGCCGCTTCGACAGCCGCTCGCACAGCAACGAGCCGCTGCCGATACCGATCGAGAACGTCGCGAGCAGCACGGTCACGACATCGGGATCGGCGGACAGCACGTCCTTCGCAAAATTGAAAAACGACGCAAGAAACGTCGCGCCGACGAACCACAGCCACGAAATGCCGAGCAGACTCAGGAACACGGTGCGGTTTTCGCGCGCGAGCTTCAGATTGCGCCACGTCTCGCTGACCGGATTCCAGTTGATGCGCAGATCCGGTTGCGGCGCGGGCGTGGCCGGCACCAAGCCCGACGCCAGGCGTCCGATCAACGCGATCACGATGCATGCGCCAGCCAGCGCCACCGCGCCATGCTCGGCGAACCCCGCGCCCACACCGCCGATGATCGCGCCGACCAGAATCGCGACGAACGTGCCCATCTCGACCATGCCATTGCCGCCCACCAGTTCCGTCTTCGATAGATGTTGCGGCAGATACGAGTACTTGACGGGACCGAACACGGTCGAATGGACACCCATCAGGAACGTGCACAGATACAGCAGCGGCGCGCTATGCAGCCAGAAACCGGCGCCACCGACCAGCATCACGCCGATCTCGAAAGTCTTGACGAGGCGCGTGAGGCTCGCCTTGTCGTATTTGTCGGCGATCTGGCCCGAGGTGGCTGACAGCAGCACGAACGGCAGAATAAAAATCGCCGAGATCAGGAACGCCGCGGTCTTCGGGTCGACGCCGGAAAAACGCGCCGCCTGATAGGTGACGAGCGACGTGAAGCCGATCTTGAACACGTTGTCGTTCATCGCGCCGAGAAACTGCGTCCAGAAAAACGGCGCGAAACGGCGCTGCCCGAGCAGGCGAAACTGGGATTCGTGTGTTTCGCGCGCGCGAGCGGCGCGGCGGGCGGCAGGTAACGGACGATCGCTCATGAAGTTCGGAGACGGTGCGAAGCAACGGAGGCGCGGCAGGCGGCGCGGTAAATGGGCAGACCAGCGCGACTGGCGCGCCACTCGGTCAAAACATGCAACTGAAGCAGCCGGACACAAAAAAAGCGCACGCTTTCGCGCACGCCTTTGGAGCGGATTCGCGCCCCGGACCACGGCCCGGGCGCGGCGGCCACATCGCGCGCGTTAGCGCGGCGGCTACTGCTCCTGTCCTTCCCGTTCTTCCGGCCAGTCGCGGATATAGGCTTTCAGCATACGGTTTTCGAAACCCTGCTCCTCGACCACCGCCTTCGCGACGTCGTAAAACGAGATGACGCCCATCAACGTGCGGCTCTCCATCACCGGCAGATAGCGCACATGATGCTCGAGCATCATGCGGCGCACTTCGTTGACGTCGGTTTCCGGCGTGCAGGTGAGCGGATGATCGTCCATCACCTTGCGGATCGTCGAGGTGCCGACGCTGCCGCCGTTCTCGCGCAGCGTCAGAATAATCTCGCGAAATGTCAGCATGCCGACGAGGTCGCCGTACTCCATCACGACGAGCGAACCGATATCGTGTTCGGCCATGGCATTGACGGCGTCATGCAGCAGGGTATCCGGCGTGACCGTAAAAAGGGTGTTGCCCTTGACTTTAAGAATGTCGCTGACTCGCATGATCTATCTCCCGATACCGCTAATTCTGCAATGCATGAATGGTTTTTTCGATCCTAGCGGAAAGGCCCATAAAAGGAAAGCTGCCCGCCCAGCAAGGCGCCGAAGGCGTTCGTCACATCCAGTTCGTACGCTTTTGCGCGCCTGTCGCGGCGCATTTGCCGCAACCGGCCGGCAAAGCGGTGCTCGAAGCGGCGCGCACCGGTGATAGGATGGCCGGCACGCCAACCTTCGCGAGGCCGCTCGCGGCCCGCCGCCCACGATGTCCGCCAACCGTTTCGATACGCTTGCGCTGCACGCCGGCGCCGCACCCGATCCCGCCACCGGCGCACGCGCCACGCCGATCTATCAGACTACGTCGTTCTCGTTCCGCGATTCGGATCACGCCGCGGCGCTCTTCAACATGGAGCGCGCCGGCCACGTGTATTCGCGCATCTCGAATCCGACCGTCGCGGTGTTCGAGGAGCGCGTCGCCGCGCTCGAAAACGGCGCGGGCGCGATCGGCACCGCGAGCGGCCAGGCGGCGCTGCATCTGGCGATCGCGACGCTGATGGGCGCCGGCGCGCATATCGTTGCCTCCAGCGCGCTGTACGGCGGCTCGCACAACCTGCTGCAGTACACGCTGCGGCGCTTCGGCGTCGAGACGAGCTTCGTCAAACCCGGCGACCTCGACGCATGGCGCGCCGCGCTACGCCCCAATACGCGGCTGCTGTTCGGCGAAACGCTCGGCAACCCGGGGCTCGACGTGCTCGATATCGCCGCGCTCGCGCAGATCGCGCACGAACATCGCGTGCCGCTGCTGGTCGACTCGACGTTCACCACGCCCTACCTGCTGAAACCTTTCGAGCATGGCGCCGACTTCGTCTATCACTCGGCGACCAAATTCCTCGGCGGCCACGGCACGACGATCGGCGGCGTGCTGGTGGACGGCGGCAGGTTCGATTTCGATGCGTCCGGCCTCTTCCCCGAATTCACCGAACCTTACGACGGCTTTCACGGAATGGTGTTCGCCGAGGAAAGCACGGTCGCGCCGTTGCTGCTGCGCGCGCGTCGCGAGGGCTTGCGCGACTTCGGCGCGTGTCTGCATCCGCAGGCCGCGTGGCAACTGCTGCAAGGCATCGAAACGCTGCCATTGCGCATGGAGCGGCACGTCGCCAATACGCGGCGCGTGGTCGACTTTCTCGCCGGGCATGCGGCTGTCGAGACGGTTGCCTACCCCGAACTGCCGAGCCACCCGGACCATGCGCTCGCGCAGCGGCTGCTGCCGCGCGGCGCGGGCGCGGTGTTCAGCTTCAATCTGCGCGGCGATCGTGCGGCCGGGCGCGGCTTTATCGAGGCGCTCACACTGTTTTCGCACCTCGCGAACGTCGGTGACGCGCGTTCGCTCGTGATCCATCCGGCCTCGACGACGCACTTCCGGATGGACGCGGCCGCGCTCGCCGCGGCCGGCATCACGGAAGGCACGATCCGGCTGTCGATCGGCCTGGAAGATCCGGACGACCTGATCGACGATCTGAAGCGTGCGCTGAAAGCCGCGCAAAAGGCCATGCAAACGACGAGCGGCGGTACCGCAACCCCGCGCGGGCACGCGTCGCAGCCAGGCAGCGCCGCCCCGCACGCACCCGCCTCTGCCGCCTCCGCGACCGCCTCGCCGTCTCGCCCGGAGTCCGCATGATCGTCACCGTTCAAGGCAAACCGGCCTACGCCTACACCGGCGGCAAAGCGTTCGACGCGCGGCTGCCGACCGCGGTGTTCATTCACGGCGCGGAACACGACCACAGCGTGTGGGGGCTGCAAAGCCGCTACTTCGCGCATCACGGCTTCGGCGTGCTCGCGCTCGATCTGCCCGGCCACTGCCGCAGCGCGGGCCCCGCGCTCACCACGGTTGCCGCGATGGCCGACTGGCTCGCCGCGCTGCTCGACGCGGCGGGTGTCGCGCGCGCGTTCGTGGCCGGCCATAGCATGGGCTCGCTGATCGCGCTCGACTTCGCCGGCCGCTATCCGCAACGCGCGAGCCACCTCGCGCTGCTCGCCACCGCGATGCCGATGACCGTCTCGGACACGTTGCTCGACACCGCGCTCAACCGCGAGCCCGAAGCGATCGGCATGGTCAACCAGTGGTCGCACTCGACGCTCGCGGCCAAGCCATCGTGCCCCGGCCCCGGCCCCGGCTTCTGGCTGCACGGCGTGAACCAGCGGCTGATGGAACGTGTCGCCGCGCGTGGCGAACCGCGGCTGTTTCACACCGACTTCACCGCCTGCCATACCTACGCGGACGGTCTGGCCCGCGCGGCCCAGGTGCGCTGCGCGACGCGCCTGATCGTGGGCCGGCGCGATGCGATGACGCCGCCGCGCGCGGCCCGGGCGATTGCCGATGCGCTCGCGCAGGCGGGCACGCCGGTCGATACCGTCACGCTCGAAGCAGGCCACGCGCTGATGACCGAGCAACCCGACGCGACGCTGGATGCGCTGTTCAGTTTTGCGTCGACGGCACCGCGCGACGCGCGATAAAAGCGTGTGGCGCGACGGCCCAGGCCCGGTTTTGCCGCGACTCGCCAGCAGTCGCAAAGCGTTGCCAGAAAGCGTTGCGAATGATCAGCATAGCCGCGCAAAAGCCGCCACACCATCTGCCGAATGGCCAGGTTGCACCCGGCTGGCGATCGCCGGACAATGATCGAAAGCTGTCTTTTGCAACCCTTTTCCAGACCGCGCTTACCTGCCGACGCACGGCAACGAAGCGCGACGCGTACGTAGCGGCAGGCGATATCGACCCAGGCCGCGTGCGTATCAGGAGGCCGTCAGGAGGCCATCATGGCTCATACAGCGCATACCGATCGCTTCGCGAGTTTCGCGCAGTTCTATCCGTACTACCTGAGCGAGCATCGCAACCTGGTCTCGCGGCGGCTGCATTTCGTCGGCTCGCTCGGCGTGATCGGCTGCCTCGCGATGGCGCTCGCCACCGGCGACTGGCTATGGCTGCCGGCGGCTGTGATCTGCGGCTATGGCTTCGCGTGGGTCGGCCATTTCTTTTTCGAGAAAAACAGGCCGGCCACCTTTCGCCATCCGTTTTACAGCCTGATGGGCGACTGGGTGATGTTCAAGGACATCTGCGTGGGGAAAATCTCGTTGTAGTTGTGCCGGCAATCGCGTCACGCCGCCTGGTGCGGCATCGAGGCCGCCGCGCGCTCGCTGTCCCCGGCGCGCGCGGCACGAGCGGCCGCCCGCGCCGCCAGCAGCGCGGCCAGTGTCACCTTCAGCTTGTCGTTATCGAGCGCGGCCAGCAGCAGCGTGCCGTCGGTGCGCGTCGAATCGAGTTCGAGCTGATACGTGAGCTCCGCGCGGTCGATCACGAACAGGTCGTAGAGCCGTTGCACCGTCACCTGCGCGGGATTCGCGAGCAGCACGAAGTGCGGGCCGGTATGGTCTTCCTGCACCCGCACGAGCCACTCGATCTTCTCGAGCCGCTGCAGCAGCATCAACGTCGTGTCCATGTCGCGGCGAAGCATGCGCGCGAGTTCGGGCATCGTATAACCCCGCTTGCCGGCATCGCGCGCTTCGCACAGACGCGCGAGCAATTCGAGAGAATCGAACAGATGGCTGCCGTTGAACACGGGCCGGTGAAACTGACCGATGCGGATCGCCGGCAACGCCGACGCGATCATCGCGCCGGTGAGCGTGATGAACCAGCATAAATACATCCACAGCAGAAACAGCGGCACCGCGGCGAACGCGCCGTATACCGCGGTGTAAGTCGGGATGCGGCGCACGTAATAACCGAAGCCGCGCTTCGCGAGCTCGAACGCCACCGCGGCGATCACGCCGCCGACCACCGCGTCACGCCATTCGACGCGGCAGTTCGGCAGATACACGTAAAGGATCGTGAACGCGAGCGCCGTCAGCGGCAGCGTCGCGCCGGCGAGCGCCCATTCGATCAACGGGGTGATGCGCTGCGCGGCCGAGAACGTCATGGATTGTGTAAACAGATACGACGAGATCGACAGGCTCACGCCGATCAGGATCGGGCCGAGCGTGATGATCGCCCAGTAGACCAGAATGCGCTGCGCGACCGGCCGCGCCTTGCGCACGCGCCAGATCACGTTGAACGCGGATTCGACGGTCATCATCGTCATCACCGCGGTGACGAACAGAACGATCATGCCGATCGTGGTGAGCCCCTTGGCCTTCGACGCAAACTGGTTCAGATATTTGAAGATCTGGTCGTTCAACTGCGCGGGCATCAGGTGATCGGCGAGAAAGAACTGCAGCGACGCCTGGAACGAGCTGAAGATCGGGAATGCGGTGAACAGCGCGAACGCGACGGTGGCGAGCGGCACGAGCGAGAGCATCGTCGTAAACGTCAGACTGCCCGCCACCTGGGGAATCCGGTCCTCACCAATGCGTTGCGCGGCGAACTGCGCGAGCCGTTTGAGCGTGTCGAGATCGAAACGCATCCTGGACAACAAAACCTGCCTCCTTGCTTGCTGACCCGCCAAACCGGGACTGCGGGAACCGCGCGTGGCGTGTGATCGGACCACCTGGCCGAACGGCCATCAGTGGCCAGTGCGGCGAACCGAGCCCCTATAATACCCGTTCACCAATGAGGCCTATGAAAGACATTCTCGTGCTTTATTACAGCCGTCATGGCGCCACGCGCGAGCTCGCGCTGGCGATCGCCCACGGCATCGACAGCGTCCCCGGCATGCAGGCGCGGGTGCGCACCGTGCCGGCGGTTTCCACGGTCTGCGAGGCGGCCGAACCGGACATCCCCGCCGAAGGGCCGCCCTACGTCGAACTGCGCGATCTCGAGGAATGCGCAGGCCTCGCGCTCGGCTCGCCGACCCGCTTCGGCAACATGGCCGCGGCGCTCAAATACTTTCTCGACGGCACTACGCCGCAGTGGCTGTCGGGCGCGCTGTCCGGCAAACCGGCCTGCGTGTTCACGTCGACCGGCAGCCTGCATGGCGGGCAGGAATCCACGCTGCTATCGATGATGCTGCCGCTGCTCCACCACGGCATGCTGATCGTCGGCATCCCGTACACCGAGAGCACGCTTTCCACTACGCAGACCGGCGGCACGCCTTACGGTGCGTCGCATTTCGCGCGCGCCGGCACGGCCGGCCAGGGCATCTCCGCCGACGAACGAACGCTCGCCGTCGCGCTCGGCGCGCGCGTCGCGCGCACGGCGGCGTCGATGAGCGAGCGGCCATGAACGGGCCGGATCCGCAGCCGGCCGAAAGCAGCGCTGCCCGCCGCGACGGGCATCGCGCCGAAGCGACGGTTGCCAACCCGCTCGCAAACGCGGCGCGCCCGGCAAAGGACACCGACGCAGCGCCCGCGAGCCTCGCCGCAAACGCTGCGCCGCACGCATCATCCGCGCCGCCCGTCGAGCCCAAGGCCGCCGCCGCGCTCGCCGCCGCTTTCACGCTGGTCGCGATGATCGCGCTCGCCGTCGCATGGGAATGGTGGCTCGCGCCGCTGCGGCCCGGCGGCTCGCTGCTGGTGCTCAAGGCGTTGCCGCTGCTGTCGGCGTTGCCGGGCGTGTGGCGGCGCCGGCTCTACACGCTGCAATGGGCGTCGATGCTGATCCTGCTGTATTTCGCCGAGGGCGTCGTGCGCGGCTGGAGCGATCACGGGCTGAGCGCGCGGCTCGGCTGGCTGCAAGCGGCGCTGGCGGTGATCTTTTTCGTCAGCACGCTCGCTTATGTCGGGCCATTCAAGCGCGCGGCGAAACAGGCTGCAAAGCAGGCTGCAAAGCGCGCCGCGCAAGAGAGCGGCGCGCCGACCGTCAGCGAATCCGCGCCGCCTGTCTGACACAAAAAACTGACGCAACTGACGCAACTTGACGCAAGCGCCCACCGTCCCCAACCGCAACGCCCGACGCGACGTCCACACCGCCGACCGACCCACATGACCCACACCGCCTTTCTCGCTGCCTGCCGCGACGCCATCGGCGCGGCCCACGTGCTGACCGCCCCGCACGATACCGCGCCCTACCTCACCGACTGGCGCCGTCGCTACAGCGGCGCGGCGTGCGCGGTGCTGTGCCCGGCCACGTCGGCCGAAGCCACGGCGCTCGTGAAGCTCGCCGTCGAGCATCGCGTCGCGCTGGTGCCGCAAGGCGGCAACACCGGTCTCGCGGGCGGCGCGACGCCCGACGCGAGCGGCGCGCAGGCGGTCATCAGTGTGCGGCGGCTGAATCGCGTGCGCGATATCGATCCGCACAACAACACGATCACGGTCGAAGCCGGCGTGATCCTCGCGGACGTGCACAAGCATGCCGACGCGGCCGGCCGGCTGTTTCCACTGAGCCTCGCCGCCGAGGGCAGTTGCACGATCGGCGGCAATCTGTCGACCAACGCGGGCGGCACCGGCGTACTGCGCTACGGCAACACCCGCGAGCTGTGCCTCGGCCTCGAAGTCGTAACGCCGCAAGGCGAGCTGTGGGACGGCCTGCGCGGACTGCGCAAGGACAACACCGGCTACGATCTGCGCGATCTGTTTATCGGCGCCGAAGGCACGCTCGGGCTCATCACCGCGGCCGTGCTGAAGCTGCACCCGCGGCCGGCCGCGCGCGTCACCGCGCTCGCCGCGCTGGGCTCGCCGCATGCGGCGCTCGATTTCCTCGCGCTCACACAACGCGTCGCCGGGCCGCTTCTGACCGGCTTCGAACTGATGTCGGATTTCTGTCTGCGCCTCGTCGGCCGGCATTTCGCGCAGATGCGCTATCCGTTCGCCGAGCCGCATGCGCAAGTCGTGCTGCTCGAACTGTCGGACAGCGAAAGCGAGGAGCACGCGCGCGCACTGTTCGAAGCCCTGATGGAAACGGCGCTCGAGCAGGGTCTGGTGGAAGACGCGGTGGTCGCGGAAAGTCTCGCGCAATCGCGGGCGTTCTGGAATCTGCGTGAGCACATTCCGCTCGCGCAGGCCGAGGAAGGGCTCAATATCAAGCACGACATCGCGGTGCCGATTTCGCGCATCGACCACTTCATCGAGGCGACCGACGCCGCCATTGCCGAGGCCGCGCCGGGCGCACGCATGGTGACGTTCGGCCATCTCGGCGACGGCAATCTGCACTACAACGTGCAGGCGCCCGAAGGCATCGACGCGAACGCGTTTCTCAAGCAGTACCAGAGCCCGATCAACCGGATCGTCTACGACAGCGTGCACGCGCATCGCGGCAGCATCAGCGCGGAACACGGGCTCGGTCAGTTGAAGATCGACGAGGCCGCGCACTACAAGCAGCCCGTCGAAGTGCAGATGATGCGCGCGATCAAGCAGGCGCTCGATCCGTTGAACCTGATGAATCCGGGCAAGGTGCTACGCTAATGCCGGAAGCCTCCGCGATCCGGTGCGGAGGCCTTTTTCAGGAGTCGCGCCCGTGAAGATTCGTGTGCTGTCCGACCTGCATCTGGAACACGACGAGCCCGAGCTGATTGCTCATGCGCAGGCGGATCTGGTCGTGCTGGCCGGCGACATCCACAACCATGCCGCGGGTCCGCGCTGGGCCGCGCAGGCGTTCGACGACACGGTGCCGATCGTCTACGTGCCGGGCAATCACGAGTACTACGACGGCGAATTCGGCGCGCTCGAAAGCGCGTTGCTCGACGCAGCCGCGCAGGTCGACAACGTGCATGTGCTGAACAACGCCGCGCTCGTCGATACCCAGGGCCGCTGGCGCGTGCTCGGCACGACGTTGTGGACCGACTTCGCGCTCTACGGCGCGGCGCCGGCCGAGATCGACGAAGCGCTCGACGCCGCCCGCCGCGTGATGCTCGATTATCGCGGGCTGATCCAGATGAACTGGCCGCACGACCCGCATGACGCGGCACGCGACTTCACGCCCGCCGATTCGCTCGCGCTGCATCGGCGCGCGCGCGCATGGCTCGAAGCGGAACTCGCGAAACCGTTTGCCGGGCAAACGATCGTGGTCACGCATCACGCGCCGCATCGCCTGAGTCTCGCCGAGCGTTATGCGCAAGATCGCGCGTCGGCGGGCTTCGTCAATCATTTGCCGGAACTCGTGCGCGCGCCTGTCGCGTTGTGGATTCACGGCCATACCCATACGTCGTTCGACTACGTCGTGGACGGCACGCGCGTCGTGTGCAATCCGCGCGGCTATTTCGACCGGCGAACGGGTCAATGGGAAAATCCGCTGTTTGCGTGGGATAAGGTAGTCGAGATCTAGCGGGCGGCTCGATGTCGACGTGCAAGGTGGATCAGAAACGGGCTCGCGAGTGGCGCGAAGGCGAACTGCGTCAGTTGACCGGCGCACCACGTTCGCAACCATTGATGGCGACGACGCGGCGCCCGGGAAAGAAGAAAAACCTGTTGGGCGCGCCTGTTCCGAAAGGTAGTCGAAGAGGCCTGCGGCGGGCTCCAGGCGCCGCGCCGCCACCCGGTAGCCGCGGGTCTCAGCGCTCGCGCCGCGCCTGCGGCTGCTCGAGCTTGACCGGCACGAGTTGCGGTTGCTGCTCGCGCAGGCGGCGCAACAGATCGCGCGACGCGGCAACGCCGATCAGTCCAAACATGACGGCCACGCCGATCACCAGGTGCGTATCCATGAAATTGTCGTCCTTCAGTGGTTGCGATGCGCCGGATGGCGGCGAATTCAGCGCGTGCCCGGAGAACGGCAGCGCGTGAACGACACGTTAGCAAATCGTCCGCGCCTGAGAAGTAAAGAAATGTTGCGGCACCGCGCTTATGTAACAGTTCGCCGTCGCGGGCTGTCACATCGCGCGTTGCCCGGACGTCAAGTTCGGCAAGGACGTGCGTGCGGCGCGTAGCGGGCACTATATGCCGAGCCTTGCGAGGTGCACGGCGAAGTGCGTCGAAGCGCGCCGAGGGTGCGTTTGGAAGGTGCCTTCGGAAGGTACGTTCGGAAGGTGCGTTTGGAACGCACGCCTGAGTGCCTACGGAAGGTTCATCCGGAAAAGCGCACTAAAACCCGCTGAAGCGCTCGGTCACGTGCGCGCGAACCGCCGCAACTCCGCCTGATCCGCGGCGAGCGTCGAAGGCAGCTCGTCACGCAGAAACTCGACCCACGTGCGGATCTTCGCGTCCAGATACTGCCGCGACGGATACAGCGCATACAGGTTCATCGTCTGCGCCGTGTATTCGGGCAGCAGCCATACGAGTTCGCCGCTGCGCAGCCATCGAATCGCCGAATAGAGTGGGATCAGGCCGACACCTATGCCCGCGCACGCGGCCGCGGCCATCGCCTCCGCCACGTTCACCTGAAACGTGGTCGGACCGAGCGCGACGGTTTCATCGCCGTTCGGGCCGTCGAAGGTCCATTTGTCCGGCGGAAAAATCGGCGTCACGAGTTGCATGCAAGTGTGCTGCGCGAGGTCGGCGGGCGTTTGCGGCACACCGCGCTGCTCGAGATACGCGGGCGACGCACAGGCAATGCTGAAAGCGCTGCCGAGGCGCTGCGATACGAGTCCCGAATCCGGCAGGTCGGTCGCGAGCGCCAGCGAAACGTCGAAGCCTTCGTCGAGCAGATCAGGCATGCGCTGCGCGAGCGTCAATTCGACGTGCACCTCCGGATATCGCTGCTGATAGCGGCCCACCGCCGGCACCACGTAATGCTGGCCGAAGCTCGTCATCGCGTGAACCTTGAGCTTGCCGGACGGACGCGCGTGTGCATCGCTCGCCTCGGCCTCCGCCTGATCCACATACGCGAGGATCTGCTCGCAGCGTTGCAGATAGCGCTCGCCGGCCTCGGTCAGCGCGATGCGCCGCGTAGTGCGGTTCAACAGCCGCGTGCGCAGATGCGCTTCCAGATCGGAGACCGCGCGCGACGCGTAAGCCGTGGTCGTATTCAGATATTGCGCGGCACCCGTGAAGCTGCCTGCTTCGACGACGCGGACGAAAACGCGCATGTTTTGAAGCGTGTCCATACCCTGACTCCGGTCCAGGCAACCTCGTGGCGGTGGACCCGGCAACCTCATTGTGATTTGAATGGCGCGATTGTTACACGATTCGCAAAGGCGATTATCTCATGTTCGGTAAGAATGCCTTGCATCTTTACCGGTTATTCCACAATCGATCGAAAAATATAATTGCACGCAAGCTTCTATAGCCATTTCTGGGGGAAATCGTGCAGTCTCCGGTACCGAAAGCGGTCGCCGCGGCAGCGGTTCTTACGATCTTATTAACAATCGCCGGATGTGCAAGTACCGGACGCATCGCACCGCAAACGCAGGCAAGCTCGCCTGCCTCGCTCGACGCGGGCAACGCGATTCGCGCCGCCGACGCCGATGCGCAGTGGCCCGCCACCGACTGGTGGCGAGCCTATAACGACCCGCAACTGAATCAGTGGATCGATGCCGCGCTCGCCGGCAATCCGGGTCTCGCGCTCGCGCAGGCGCGCGTGCGCGAGGCCGCGTCGATGGCCGGCGTCGCGCGTGCGGCGCTGGCGCCGCAGGTCAACGGCGAGTTGTCGATCCAGCGTCAGAAGTGGGCCGACAATGTGTACTACGGCCCCGGACCGCTCGCCGGCGAGCAGTCCTGGAACAACACCGGCACGCTTGCTCTGTCGTATCACCTCGATCTGTGGGGCAAGGACAGCAACGCCACCGGGCGCGCGCTCGACCTCGCGCACGCAAGCGCCGCCGATGCCCGCGCCGCGCAACTCGAACTGCAGGGCAACGTGGTGCGCACCTATATCGAGATGTCGCTGAACTATGCGCTGCTCGACATCGCGAAAGCCACGCTGCAGCAACAGCAGCAGATCGTCGATCTCGCGAACCGGCGCCTGAAAGGCGGCATCGGCACGCAGCTCGAAGTAAGCCAGGCCGAAACGCCGCTGCCCGAATACGAGCGGCAGATCGACGCGATCGACGAAAAAATCGCGCTCGGCCGCAATCAGCTCGCCGCGCTCGCGGGCAAGGGTCCGGGGGCCGGCGATGCGATTCAGCGCCCGGCGCTGTCGCTGGACAGGTCCGCCGCGCTCGCCAACCTGCCGGCCACGCTGCCCGCCGAGCTGATCGGCCACCGGCCCGACGTCGTCGCCGCCCGTTGGAGCGTGGCCGCGCAGGCGCGCGGCATCGACGTCGCGAAGGCCGACTTTTATCCGGACATCAACCTGCTCGCGTCGATCGGCGGCTATGCGGCGATGGGGCCGCTGTTCCAGTTCCTGAAGAATCCGTCGCATAGCTGGAGCGCCGGGCCCGCGCTGTCGCTGCCGATCTTCGACGGCGGCCGGCTGCGCTCGCAACTCGGCGCGGCGTCGGCGGGCTACGACGAAGCGGTCGAGCACTACAACCAGTCGATCGTCACCGCGTTGCAGGACATCTCCGACCAGGTGATCCGCAGCCGCTCGCTCGCGACCCAGGCCGACGACGCGGACCGCTCGGTCGCCGCCGCCCGCAAGAACTACGAGCTGGCGCGCGAAGGCTACCGGCGCGGCTTGACCGACTATCTGAACGTGCTGGTCGCGCAAAGCCAGTTGCTGCGCGCGCAGGAAGGTGTCGCGAAGGTGCAGGCCGAACGGCTCGGCGTGCATGCGGCGCTGATGACCGCGCTCGGCGGCGGGCTCGACGACCCGGCCAACGGTCCGCAAGACAGCGACACGCTGCCGGCGCACGGCAAGAACAGGAGCGGCGCGACGAGCGCCGAAGCGGTCGCGGCGGTCGCGACGCGCAACGCAAGCGACGGCGGGAATGCCACGGCAAAAGCAGCGATGCCCCCGAAGAGCGTGAGACAGGCGGGCTCTGCAAACAGCCCATCCAGCCTCATGTCCGACAGCGCGGCTGCGGGTACCGTGGGTACCGTGGGTACCGTGGCTACTGCCGCCCACGCGAGCCCCCCAGCCGCCGCGACCGAGTGAAGCCGACCATGTCCGCCCCCATCACCAGTTCACGCCCGGCCGCGCTCGCCGCGTTCTACGAGGCGGCCGCCGAATGGGCCCGCACCGACGGCCTGACGTGGATCTACCTGTTCAAGGCGCTCGCCGCGTGCTTTCTCGCGCTCGGCATTGCGATGAAGCTCGACCTGCCGCAGCCGCGCACCGCGATGACGACCGTCTTCATCGTGATGCAGCCGCAAAGCGGCGCGGTCTTCGCGAAAAGCTTCTACCGGATCTGCGGCACGCTGGTCGGCCTCATCGTGATGCTGGCGCTGCTCGGCCTGTTCGCGCAGCAGCCGGAGCTGTTCATCATCTCGACCGCGATCTGGGTCGGCATCTGCACCGCGGGCGCCGCGCGCAACCGCAACTTCCGCTCGTACGGCTTCGTGCTGGCCGGCTACACCGCCGCGCTGATCGGCATTCCGGCTTCACAGCATCCGGACGGCGCGTTTCTGAGCGCGCTCACGCGCGTCGCCGAGGTCGTGATCGGCATCATCTGCGCGGGCGCGGTGAGCGGGCTCGTGTTTCCGCGGTTCGCCGGCATACAGATGCGCGGCACCGTGCGGGCGCGCTTCTCGGCGTTCGTCGAGTACGTGTCCGCGTCGCTTGCCGGGCGCAACGACCGCGCGAAAATCGAGGCGACCAACGCGCGCTTCGTCGCCGATATCGTCGGCTTCGAGGCGGCGCGCAGCATCGCGGTGTTCGAAGGCCCCGATTCGCGGATGCGCGGGGGGCGACTCGCGCGTCTGAACAGCGAGTTCATGACCGCGTCCACGCGTTTTCATGCGCTGCATCAACTGATGAACCGTCTGCGCGCGAACAGCGAGCGCGGCACGGACGGCGCCGACAGCAACGATGGCGCCGATGGCGCGGCCATCGCGATCGCCGCGCTCGAACCGTACTTCCGCGAGATCGCGCCGCTGCTCGCGAAATCCGGCGAGCCGGTGCTCTCCGCGGCCGACGCCGCGCACGCCGCCGCCCAGCTCGACACCTACAAGGCCGAACTGCCGAAGCGCGTGCGCGCGACCCGCGCCGAGCTCGAAACGCACGCCGACGCGCCACTGCTCGACTTCGATACGGCCGCCGAGCTGTTGTACCGCTTCATCGACGACCTGCACGCCTACGCGGCCACCTATGCATCGCTGGCGCTCGACACGCATGCGCGCGAGCGCTGGATCGAGCGCTACGAGCCGAAGACCAATGGGATCGCGGCGGGCGTCGCCGGCGTGCGCGCGGCCATCGTGATGATGGTGCTCGGCGCATTCTGGATCGCGACCGCGTGGCCGAGCGGCTCGACGCTGACGCTGAACGCGGCGGCCGTGTGCGCGCTCGCGTCGTCGGCGCCGGACCCGAAGCGCACCGTGTTCCAGATGGCCGGCGGCACCGTGCTCGCGACGCTGATGGGCCTGATCGCGGTATTCGGCGTGTTTCCGCACATCGACGGCTTCGTGATGCTGTGCGTCGCGCTCACGCCGTTCCTGCTGCTCGGCGCGTTCATGACCACGCGCCCTCGACTCGCGGGCTATGGCGTCGGCTACTGCATCTTCTTCTGCTTCCTTGCCGGGCCCGACAACGTGATGCACTACGACCCGAGCTCGTTCATGAACGACGCGCTCGCACTGGTGCTGTCGATGCTGGTGTCGTCGGTCGCGTTCGCTGTGCTGCTGCCGCCGTCGACGCCGTGGCTGCGCAACCGGCTGCTCGTCGATCTGCGCCGCCAGGTCGTGCTCGCCGGCCACGCGGGCCTTGGCCGCGTGCGCTCGCGCTTCGAAAGCGGCGCGCGCGATCTGATGTTCCAGATCGACGCACTGTCGCCGAACGAGCCGGATCTCAAGCGCGACACGCTGCGCTGGCTGTTCTCGGTGCTCGAAGTCGGCAATGCGCTGATCGATCTGCGCCGCGAAGTGGCCGCGCTGCCGCCGCACGCGCGCTACGAAAAAACGACGCCGTGGCGCGTCGCGGTGCGCACGCTGCCCGACGCGCTCGCCGTGCTGTTCGAGCAACCGCGCGAAGACCGCATGGCGGGCGCGCGCGCCGCCACCGCCGACGCGATCGCCGAAGTACAGCAGATGATGGCCCGGTTCACGCCGTCGCGCGAAGAACGCCATCAGTTGCTGCGCATCCTCAGTCAGTTGCATTTCATCCGTACCGCGTTGCTCGATCCGCAGTCGCCGCTCGCGTCGGCGATGGGCGGGCATGACCGGCGCGGCGGCGCATCAGAAAAAGAAGGAGTTGCTCATGCCACGTGATATCGCCGTGCTCGACGCTTACGTGCCGGCCATCGTGCTGCTGTTCATCGCGGGCGCCGCGCTCACCTGGGTGCTCGATCGCGTCATCGCCTATACGGGCCTGTATCGCGTGGTATGGCACCCGTCCCTGTTCCGGGCCAGCTTGCTCGTGTCCGTGTGCGGCCTTCTCGGCCTCGCCGTTTATCGTTGATCAGAGTCGAACCATGACCATTCGAAATCTTGTGGGCTTCATCGCGACAGCCGTCGTTTTTATCGTCGCGATACTGATTGGCCGCGTGCTGTGGGTGCATTACATGGATGAACCGTGGACCCGCGACGGGCGCGTGCGCGCCGAGATCGTCAACGTCGCGCCGGACGTATCCGGCGCGATCGTCGAGCTGCCGGTCAAGGACAACCAGCTCGTGAAAAAGGGCGATCTGTTGATGCAGATCGACCCGTCGCACTATCGGATCGCGGTCGAGCAGGCGCAGGCGGCGGTCGCGGCGCGCCGCGCGGAGTTGCAGATGAAGCGCGACGACGCGAAGCGCCGCGCCGATATGGATTCGCTGGTGGTATCGAAGGAAAGCCGCGAAAACGCCACGCATACCGCGTCCGCCGCCGAAGCCGCGTATCAGCAGGCGCTTGCCGCGCTCGATGCCGCGCAGCTGAATCTCGAACGCACGCGCGTCGTGTCGCCGGTCGACGGCTACGTGACGAACCTGTCGGTATTTCGCGGCGACTACGCGAGCGCGGGCGCCGCGAAGCTCGCGATCGTCGATAGCCACTCGTTCTGGGTGTACGGCTACTTCGAGGAAACCAGGCTGCCGCACGTGCGCATCGGCGACAAGGCCGAGGTGAAGCTGATGAGCGGCGGCACGCTGCAAGGTCACGTGGAAAGTATTTCGCGCGGCATTTACGACCGCGACAATCCGCAAAGCCATGAACTGCTCGCGGACGTGAACCCGACCTTCAACTGGGTGCGGCTCGCGCAGCGCGTGCCGGTGCGCGTGAAGATCGATGCGGTGCCCGCCGACGTGATGCTTGCCGCAGGCACGACCTGCACGGTGGTCGTGCGGCCAGCCGCGGTCAAGCGGAGCTGACTCTCGTCGAATGCGGCGCGCGTTGAAACCCGAATCGAAGCTCGAATCGAACCGCGCGCCGCGACAGCGCAATGGTCAACGCAATCCGCAAGCGCCACCAACCACCACCAACCACCGTCAACCACCACATCAAAGCCTGAACTTGCCCACCATCGCCTTCAACCCGCGCGCCTGATCGTCGAGCGAGCGGGCCGCGGCGGTCGCCTCTTCCACCAGCGCGGCGTTCTGCTGCGTGCCCGCGTCCATCTGCGTGACCGCGAGGTTGATCGCCTCGATGCCGGCGCTCTGCTCGGACGACGCCGCCGAGATCTCGCCCATGATGTCGGTCACGCGCTTCACCGCCTTGACGATTTCGTCCATCGTCTGACCGGCGTCCGCGGCCAGCGCCGAGCCGTTGCCGACGCGCTCGACCGAGGTCTGGATCAACGCCTTGATTTCCTTCGCGGCCGCGGCGCTGCGCTGCGCGAGGTTGCGCACCTCCGCCGCGACCACCGAAAAGCCGCGCCCTTCCTCGCCCGCGCGTGCCGCCTCGACCGCCGCGTTCAGCGCGAGGATATTGGTCTGAAACGCAATCCCCTCGATCACGCCGATGATGTCGCCGATGCTGCGCGCGCTGTCGTTGATCTCGTTCATCGTCGCGACCACGCGGCTCACCACCGCGCCGCCCTGCTCGGCGATCTCCGATGCGTTGTTCGCGAGCGTGCTCGCCTGCTTCGCGTTGTCGGCGTTCTGACGAACCGTCGAGGTCAACTGCTCCATGCTGCTCGCGGTACGTTCGAGCGCGAAGGCCTGCTGCTCGGTGCGCTGCGACAGATCCAGATTGCCCATCGAAATCTGCCCCGACGCGGTGGCGATCGCATCCGCGCTCGACGCGATGTCGGCCACCGTCGTCGCAAGCCCGTTTTGCATGTCGGACAGCGCGAACAGCATGCTCGAACGGTCCTTGCCGCCGAGCGCGATGCGGTTCGACAGATCCCCGGCCGCGATGCGGCTCGCGATTTCCTTCGCGTACGCCGGCTCGCCGCCCAATTGCTTCGTAAGCCGCCGCTCCACCCATGTGGCGATCGCGAATGCGAGCACGATCAGCGCGAGCGTCATCACCGCGATCATCACGAACGACGAATGGTAGATAAAGCCGGACGCGGCGATCGTCGCTTTCGCGGCGGTGCCGCGCTGCGCGACGAGCCCATCGACGAGCTTTTCGAGCTTGCCGGTCTCGACCAGCAGCGACACGTCCTGGGTGCCGACCTGCCAGTTCATCTGCGACAGGTCGAGCGGCTGCGCCTTGATCAGCGTCACGAAGTCGCGCAGATGGCCGCTCCATGTCGCGACCGCGGCGGCAAACGCCTTCTGTTCGGCGAGCGCCTTCGGGTCCGCGCTATCGACGTATTGCTGCAGCGTGCGCAGTTGTTCGCCGAGACCGGCGATGCCGTGCTCGATGTCGGCGCCGAGTTCGTCGCGCTCCTTGGCGGTGGTCGCGGTAAGCAGCATCTTTTGTGCGCGGCTCGCGCGCAGCATGTCGCCACGCGCTTCCTCGGCGGCGCGGCTCGCGACGTGGCCCTGATCGTAGATCGACTGCGCGGACGCGTTCAGCCGGCCGATCTGCAGCAGCGAGAACACGCCGATCAGCAGCGTGCCGAGCAGCAGCACCGTGAACGCGATGCGCAGCGTCGCCTTGACCGACAGGCCCTTGAGTTTTGCCGCGGCGCGCCGCCGCGTCTTGCCGGCCGCCGCGCCGCCTGGCGCGGCATGCGTCGCCCCATTCACCGACCCATTCACCGCCCCGTTGCCGAGCACACCCGCGCCGTCCCCGCCGCTTCGCGCCACTGCTCTCATCACCCCCGCCTCCCACATATAGACCCGCCGAAAAGGTCGGTTCCGGCATGACCGCTTATCCACTTCGGTCTACGGCAAAATTGTCCGCGTTCTTGAATGCCGCTTGCGCGATCAGCGTGCCTGGCCACTTCGCGCCCGCCGCGGGCAAGCATGCCGGCCGGCGCCGGTGAGCCGCCGCGCGTTGCGAACGTGTCGCCGGCTGCGTCGCCGATCGACCTCGAACGCTTTATATCCCGTAAAAAAACATGGTCAAAAAAGGCACGCCCCGATTGACAGCATGATTCGCCGTCAGGCGCGCACGCGTACGAATCGGTTGCCCGTTGTCCGATCCGCGACAAAACTTGTCCGCACAGTTTTCTCAAGCCACATTACACTTCGACTCATTACTGACCTGCGCCGCGTCGAAATGCCGCGGCGCGTTGCCGGTCTGGCTGCAAGACCGCCTGCAAGACGCCGACGAAGGGGCCCGCCGCACCGCCGCGCCACCGATTTCTCGTCAATCTTTTATTGCCACCGTTTGTTTCGACCTTTCATCTAGCGTATGGAAACCAGCCTCGATAAAGGCGCCCTCGCCGGCGCATCCGCCACGGGCACCGGCACGGCGCCAGCCTCCGCCGCCGCGCCGGTGGCCGCCAAGGTCCAGCGCACGGTTTACTCCGTGCTCGGTGCGATCAGCTTCTCGCATCTGCTCAACGACATGATCCAGTCGTTGATTCTGGCGATCTACCCGATGTTCAAGGACAACTTCTCGTTGTCGTTCGGGCAGATCGGCCTGATTACGCTGACCTATCAGATCACCGCGTCGCTGCTGCAACCGCTCGTCGGCAGCTATACCGACAAGCATCCGAAGCCGTACTCGCTGCCGGTCGGCATGGGCTTTACGCTCGCCGGCCTGCTGCTGATGTCGGTCGCGGCGAGCTTCGGCGTGCTGCTGATTGCGGCCGCGCTGGTCGGCTGCGGCTCGTCGGTGTTTCATCCGGAGTCGTCGCGGGTTGCGCGGATGGCGTCGGGCGGCCGCCACGGGCTCGCGCAGTCGCTGTTCCAGGTCGGCGGCAACGCCGGTTCGTCGCTCGGGCCGCTGCTCGCCGCGCTGATCGTGATTCCGCATGGCCAGCGCAGCATCGCGTGGTTCTCGGCGGCGGCGCTCGTCGCGATGGTCGTGCTCACGCAGATCGGCCGCTGGTACAAGCGTCATCCGTCGGTGAAGAAGGCGCGCGGCGAGGGTACGCACGCGACGCTGCCGCGCAACCGGATCATCATGGCGATGAGCGTGCTCGTGCTGCTGGTGTTCTCGAAGTACTTCTATCTCGCGAGCCTCAACAGCTATTTCACGTTCTATCTGATCGACAAGTTCCATCTGTCGGTGCAGGCCGCGCAGATCCATCTGTTCGTGTTCCTCGCGGCGGTCGCGGCCGGCACCGTGATCGGCGGGCCGATCGGCGACAAGGTGGGCCGCAAGTACGTGATCTGGGTATCGATTCTGGGTGTAGCGCCGTTCACGCTGCTGCTGCCGTACGCGAATCTGTTCTGGACCGGCGTGCTGACGGTCGTGATCGGCATCGTGCTGGCGTCGGCGTTCTCGGCGATTCTCGTGTATGCGCAGGAACTGATTCCGGGCAAGGTCGGGATGGTCGCGGGATTGTTCTTCGGTTTTGCGTTCGGGCTGGGCGGTGTCGGCGCGGCGGTGCTCGGGCAGCTTGCTGACGCGACCAGCATCGGGTTCGTCTATAAAGTGTGTTCGTTCCTGCCGTTGATTGGGGTGCTGACGGTGTTGCTGCCTGATGTGGAGGGGCATCGCGCGAAGGCTTGATGAGTCGGGCGGACATACCGCGCGATGAAGCGCGAGAGGGAAAGGTGCCGCTTGGCGCCTGTTCTTTTTTCGCAGGCGCTATGCGACCGGTGATTCCCGCCGGCATCGTGTGGCGCCGCAATTTTCACGATGGCTCGAGCCTCGATGCACGCCGCCATAGAACAAGGCCCGCAACGACGATCAGTACCGCGGCGCCATCGACGGTGGCCAGAACGGGCAATGGATCGGTCCATTTGTCCATATTCGTCGTGCGCGAATAGTAGGGTTCTCCGCTGCCGTACGCTTCATTCAGGTTAATGACGTTGAGCGCCGCAACGGCGACGACGAACGCAAGCAGAACGACGCCCACGGCGAAGCTGCCGATTTTGATTTTCAGCATGTCAGTACCTGACTGTTAGCGCGACATAGCAATCCGGCGATGGCGAGACCGCCTCCTTCAGATCCTTCGCAAAAGCCTCCATTGCGCCGTGCAGATTGATGCACCCGGCACTTCCCGTATGCGTGCCGCCATGAATAAAGAAGCCGCCGCGCCCATACGTCTGCGTTTCCGGAAAAACATGAATCGTGATCCGATGATCACCCCATGCGGCGCGCGAGGCGAGGTTGTACCAATGGTTTTCCCACATCTGCGACGGCTCGATCCAGTAGTAGCCGGCAGGAATCGGACCGATGCCACCTTCGCGTTGCCGGGCCGGTGAATAATCGAATCCCCCGCTGCCAGCCACCTTGCCGGATTCGGCAGCGTAGAGTCGAAAAATCGACCCATTCATCCAGAGACACCGACCATCGAAGTCGAGGGATATCTGCGATCTTGCGCAGGCTGGAATGGTCGGGCTACCGCGCTCAGCGGCATATCGATCGGGCATGCAAACCTCATATCTGAAAGGGAAATAACGCATCCTGTCGCGCGTGCTCGCACGAGGCGACGAGTCGGCGAGACTATTCATACATCGCCGTGCCACAACTACCTCCGTCAAACTACCGGCCGGCAACAGAATATGAAATGGGCGACGGATGATTTACGGCCCGAAGTCCGAACAGTCCGCCTGCGCCCAAGCCCCCCTCATGGTCAACCCGCGTTGTCCCCACCACCCCGCATGACTATGCTTGTCCGGTCACCCGCGCCGCACCAGGCGCAAAATTTGCACGCCTGTTTGACCTGAACCCACTCCTTCACGTCGTACAAGGATCGCCGCCGATGACCCGCTATCGCGATTTCTACCGCCGTTCGATCGACAATCCGGAAGACTTCTGGCGCGACGAAGCACGGCGGATTCACTGGCACACGCCGTTCGGCACCGTGCTCGACCGGTCGAAGCCGCCGTTCGCGCGCTGGTTCGTCGGCGGCCGCACGAATCTGTGCCATAACGCGGTCGATCGCCATCTCGCCGAGCGCGCGCAGCAGAACGCGCTCGTCTACGTGTCGACCGAAACCGGTATCGAGCGGCGCTACACGTACGCCGAGCTGTACGCGGAAATCAACCGGATGGCCGCGGTGATGCGCTCGCTCGGCGTGAAGCGCGGCGACGTCGTGCTGCTCTATCTGCCGATGATTCCCGAAGCGATGTTCGCAATGCTCGCGTGCGCGCGTCTCGGCGCGATTCATTCGGTCGTGTTCGGCGGTTTCGCGGCGCCTAATCTGGCAGCCCGCATCGACGACGCGAAGCCGGTGCTGATCGTGACCGCCGACGCCGGCGCGCGCGCCGGCAAGGTGATCGACTACACGCCGCTCGTCGACGAAGCGCTTGCGCGCGCCGTCCACAAAACGCCGCATGTGCTGCTGATCGACCGCCAGCTCGCGCCCGCGCGTCTGTCCGCGCCCTACCTCGTCGCCTACGAGCCGCTGCGCGAGCAGTTCTTCGATGTGCACGTGCCGTGCGAATGGCTCGAATCGAACGAGCCGTCGTATGTGCTGTACACATCGGGCACGACCGGCAAGCCGAAAGGCGTGCAGCGCGACGTCGGCGGCTACGCGGTCGCGCTCGCGGCATCGATGGAGTACATCTTCGAGGGCAAGGCCGGCGATACGATGTTCACCGCCTCGGACGTGGGCTGGGTGGTCGGCCACAGCTACATCGTCTACGCGCCGCTGATCGCCGGGCTAACCACCGTGATGTACGAAGGCACGCCGATCCGCCCCGACGGCGGCATCTGGTGGCGGCTCGTCGAGCAGTACCAGATCAACCTGATGTTCACCGCGCCGACCGCGCTGCGCGTGCTGAAAAAGCAGGACCCGGCGCTGATGAAAGCGGCCGACCTGTCGAGCCTGCGCACGCTCTTTCTCGCCGGCGAACCGCTCGACGAGCCGACCGCCGCGTGGATCGCCGACGCGTTGGAGCGGCCGGTGGTCGACAACTACTGGCAGACCGAAACCGGCTGGCCGATGCTCGCGATTGCCCGCGGCATCGAGGCGCTGCCGACCAAACTCGGCTCACCCGGCATGCCGTCGATCGGCTACAACCTGACGCTGCGCAACGAACTGACCGGCGAGCCCTGCGAGGTCGGCGAAAAAGGCGTGCTGACGCTCGACTATCCGTTGCCGCCGGGTTGCATGTCGACCGTGTGGGGCGACGACAAGCGCTTCGTCAGCACGTACTGGTCGAGCGTGCCGAATCAGCAGGTCTATTCGACCTTCGACTGGGGCGTGCAGGACGAGGACGGCTACGTCACGATTCTCGGCCGCACCGACGACGTGATCAACGTCGCGGGTCACCGCCTCGGTACGCGCGAGATCGAGGAGGCGCTGTCGAGCCACGCGGCCGTCGCGGAAGTGGCGGTGGTCGGCGTGAACGATCCGCTCAAGGGCCAGGTGGCGATGGCCTTCGTCGTGCTGCGCGGCGCGCAGGCCGATGCGGACCCTAGCGAACGCGCGCGGCTCGGCGCCGAACTCGCGGCGACGGTCGACCGTCAACTGGGGTCGATTGCACGGCCCGCCCGGGTGGTGGTGGTGTCGATGCTGCCGAAGACGCGCTCGGGCAAACTGCTGCGCCGCGCGATCGCGGCGCTCGCCGAGGGCCGCGATCCGGGCGATCTGCCGACCATCGAAGACCCGGCGGCATTGCAGCAGGTGCGCGATGCGCTGGGCAGCGGCAACGGTTGAGCGGCGCCGACCGGAACGGGCGCGGAACGGGCGCGCACCGGCCGCAAGAGCAGCAGGGTTAAACAAACAGGATTAAGCCGCCGCGCCCGGCCCCGCAAGAAACCGCGCCAGAATCGCATTCGAATACGTGCCCGCGATCTCCGTGAGAAACGATACGAACGACGCGGGCGCGTGATCGTCGGCGGTGTCGGAGATCGTGCGCACGACCGCGCACGGCACGCCGTACTCGTAGCAGACCTGCGCGATCGCCGCGCCTTCCATTTCGACCGCGAGCGCATCGGGCAACGCATTGCGCAACGCGTCGACAGCCGCGGCGCTCGCGACGAACTGATCGCCGCTCACGATCAGCCCGCGATGCACGCGCGGCTCGTGCGTGCCGAAGCGTGCCGCGCAAGCCGCGCCCTCCTGCGCGACGAAGCGCTCGCACGCGTCCGCGAGCCGGTCGGCGAGCGCCGTATCGGCGGCAAAACGCGACATGCCGAGCAGCGGCACCTCGAAACGCGGAAACAGCGGCGACGCATCGATATCGTGCTGCATCAGCGTGCTCGCGACCACGACGTCGCCGACCCGCACGTCGCGGCCGACCCCGCCGGCCACGCCGGTAAACACCACCGCCTCGACATCGAATGCGTGGATCAATGCGCTGACCGTCGCGGCCGCCGCCACTTTGCCGACGCGCGCGAGCGTGACGACGCACGGGGTGCCGTGCACGCTACCCACGTGATAGTCGCGCTGACCGTGCGTGACGGTACGCACGCCGGACTCCGCGCGCATCGCTTCGATCAGGTCACCGAGTTCCTGCGGCAACGCGGCCAGGATGCCGAGCGGACGCGGCGCGCTGTGAGCGGCATGCATGGGCGCGCTCATTCGACCGCCTGCAGTTTCGCGACCGCCAGCGCGAGCCATTTTTCGCCGTGCCGCTTGAAGCGGACCTGCGCCTTCGCATCGGTGCCGTTGCCTTCGAGCGCGATGATCGTGCCTTCGCCGAACTTCGTATGGAACACCTGCTGGCCGACCCGGAAACCGGTGTCGGCCGCGCGCTGTTCGTTCGCGAAGGCCGGCGCCGGCGCGGATGCGATCGACGCGCTCGCCGAACCGCCGCCATAGCCCGGCCGCGCGAACCAGTCGCGCCCGTAACCGGCGTTGTCCGAGCGGCCGCCCCAGCGCGAGCCCGCCTCGACCTTCGGCGTCAGCCACTTCAGCGTTTCCTGCGGCAGTTCGTCGAAAAAGCGCGAGCGGATGTTGTAGCGGGTCTGACCGTGCAGCATCCGGCTTTGCGCAAACGACAGATAAAGCCGCTCTTTCGCCCGCGTGATCGCCACATACATCAGGCGCCGCTCTTCCTCGAGGCCGTCGGATTCCATCGCGCTGTTCTCGTGCGGGAACAGCCCCTCTTCGAGACCGGTGATGAACACCGCGGTAAATTCGAGCCCCTTCGCCGCATGCACGGTCATCAGTTGCACGGCTTCCTGGCCGGCCTGCGCCTGGTTGTCGCCGGCTTCGAGCGAGGCGTGCGACAGGAAGCCCGCGAGCGGCGTCATCGTGTCGGGGTTCTGCGCGGCATCGGCGATGCCCGGCGCATCGAGCACGACGGTGTTCGGATCGTCGGTCGCGACAGCCAGTTCGGGCGCCGCGCTGGCGCCCGGGCGCAGCGGAATCGAACGCGCGGGCGTATCGAGCCCGTAGCCTTCCTCGCTGACGAATGCGGCGGCCGCGTTGACGAGTTCCTGCAAGTTTTCGAGCCGGTCCTGACCCTCGCGCTCGTTCTGATAGAACTCGGCCAGACCGCTCGCGCGCACCACGTACTCGACGGTTTCCGGCAGGCTCATCTGCTGCGTTTCCGCGCGCATCTTGCCGACCAGGTTCGCGAACGCCGCGAGGCTCGAGCCGGCCTTGCCGGCCACATACGGCACCGCCGCGGCCATCGAGCAGTTATACAGACGCGCCGCGTCGGCCAACTGTTCGAGCGAACGGGCGCCGATGCCGCGGGTCGGGAAATTGACGACGCGCGCAAACGCGGTGTCGTCGTTCGGGTTGTCGATCAGGCGCAGATACGCGAGCGCGTGCTTGACTTCCTGACGCTCGAAAAAGCGCAGACCGCCATACACGCGATACGCGATCCCCGCGTTCACCAGCGTGTGCTCGATCGTGCGCGACTGCGCGTTGCTGCGATAGAGCACCGCGATCTCGCTGCGCGACAGGCCGGTATTGATCAGCGCGCGGATCTCTTCGACGATCCAGCCGGCTTCCTGCGAATCGGTCGCCGATTCGTACACGCGCACCGGTTCGCCGTGGCCGGCATCGGTACGCAGATTCTTGCCGAGGCGCCGCGAGTTGTTCGCGATCAGCTGGTTCGCCGCATCGAGAATATGGCCGTGCGAGCGGTAGTTCTGCTCGAGCTTGATCAGATGACGCACACTGAACTCGTGCTCGAAGTCACGCATGTTGCCGACGTTCGCGCCGCGAAACGCGTAGATCGACTGGTCGTCGTCGCCGACCGCGAAGATCGCGTTGTGCTCGCCCGCGAGCAGCTTGAGCCACGCGTATTGCAGCTTGTTGGTGTCCTGGAACTCGTCGACGAGGATGTGCCTGAAGCGCGCCTGATAGTGCGCGCGCAACGGCGGATTGTGCGCGAGCAGTTCGTGGCAGCGCAGCAGCAGCTCAGGGAAATCGACCACGCCTTCGCGCTGGCATTGCTGGTCGTAGGCTTCGTACAGTTCGACGAACTTGCGATTGAAGTTGTCGGTCGCGTCGACGTCCTTCGGGCGCAGGCCCTGCTCTTTCGCGTTGTTGATGAAGTACTGGAGATTTTTCGCCGGGTACTTTTCGTCGTCGATGTTGAGGCCCTTCATCAGGCGCTTGATCGCCGACAGCTGATCCGCGGTATCGAGAATCTGGAACGTCGCCGGCAGACCGGCGTCGCGGTGATGCGCGCGCAGCATCCGGTTGCACAGGCCGTGGAAGGTGCCGATCCACATGCCGCGCGTGTCGATCGGCAGCAGCGCCGACAGACGCGCCATCATTTCGCGCGCGGCTTTATTGGTAAAAGTCACCGCGAGGACGGTCGCGGGGGACGCGAGGCCATGCTGGATGAGCCACGCGATACGCGTGATCAGCACACGGGTCTTGCCGCTGCCGGCGCCCGCGAGGATCAGCGCGGGCTCATTCGGAAGTGTGACGGCGGCGTGTTGTTCGGGGTTCAGATTGGCGAGGAGGTCAGGCATTTTCTCGTGGGGACGGCAGGTCAGACGGCATTATATGCCCCGGCGGCGAGAGGGCTTTTTTGGGCTTCCGGGTGGCCTGGAATGCCGGGAATTGGGGCCCAGGGGTGGGTCGGGGGTGCCGCGATTCCTGTAGTGGCGGCCTTTTCCCATGTCCTCGACGTGCCGGTGAGCGCTTGCTCCGTGCGAGGCCGCAACCCCGCAGCGCCGCGGCGGCGCGCCAGATTTTCGATCAAGCCCATAAAGCACTTATAAGAAGCGCATAGGTATCTCTCGGCCGTTTTATGCTACATTTATGAAGCATAAGGAGCCGCCTGATGGAGTGCACGCTACAGATATTCGTCGACGCTGACTGGGTCGACTGCGCGCAGGTCGAACTCGGTAATGAGGCTTGCCAGTGGAATTACCTGGTGATGTACGCCGTCGAACACACGTACGCGCCGCTATCGCTGGCCGAGCCCGTGGAGATGGACATTCGCGCGGCCCGAACCATGCCGGCCTTCCTCTATGATCTGGTGCCGCAAGGGGCCGGTCGCCGTTTTCTGCTGGGCGAGATGCAGCTAGCGGACGGCCCGCAATCGGACTTTCCGCTGATCTGCGCGGGCGCCTTCAATCCGGTCGGCCGCATCCGGGTGGCCGAGGCGGTCGATTACTTCGAAAAGCACGTAGCACGGCATCCGGACGGGCACGGGCTGCCGGGCCTGACGATCGATGATGTCGTCGAGCGCAGCGCCGAATTCGCCGAGCGGATGCGCTTGCATGGCATGCTCGGCACGGGTACCACGGGTGTCCAGGGCGCCGCGCCGAAGTATCTGCTAACGCGAGATCGCGCGGGATTGCTTCACGGTGATGCGGTTCTGCCCGATGTCGACGCCACCCGGCATTTCATCGCGAAACTGCCGCGTGGAAAAAGCGAGGCAGATAGAAAGGTTTTGCGCAATGAAGCGGCATATATGCGGGTGGCCGCCCAGCTGGGTATTCGCACGCATCCGGATTTACCGGGCCTTCACGGCAACGTTTTGCTGATTCCGCGCTTTGATCGCATCGCACGCGACGGCAAGGTCATGCGTCTGCATCAGGAGAGCATCGCGTCGATTTTGCGGCTGCCCGGCTTCGATCGTCGCCCGAACCTTTTCGAAGTCGTGGCCGGGATCCGCGGTGTCGTGACCGATCCAGCAACGGAAACCCTTGAATTCATCAAACGCGACGTGCTCAATCTCGCCATGCGTAACACCGATAATCACGCGCGCAACACAGCGGTGCAAGCGGTCGACGGCCACGTGCAACTTACGCCGCTGTTCGACTTCGCGCCGATGTATCTCGATCCCGAAGGAATAGCGCGAACGCTCAGGTGGTATCGGCCCGACACCCACGTCGAGCTGACGGAATGGGCCGATGTTCTTGCCGCGCTGCCGGTGCCGGATCACGAGCGCCAGATGCTCACTGCCGGCTTGAATCGATTTGCCGTCCAGATCGAACGCCTGCCCGATGTCATGGAGGCGCAGGGTGTCGATCATGACGTGATCGAGTTCCTGACGCAGTCTGTCGACACCCAGGTCCGGCAACTGCAAGCCCTTTAACCTCCCGGCCTTAACCGCCAACCCTCAACCGCCAGCCCTTAACCGCCAGAGGCCCCTGATGCCCCGTCGGAACCGACCTACCCGCGACGAGCAGAACGCGCTGCGCCGTGCGTTCTATGAAGGGATCGAGCGTGGCGACATGAGCATCCCCGAGGCCATGAAAGCGATGCGCAAGATGACCGGGTTGACCCAGCAGGAATTTGCCACGCATCGCGGCCTAAGCCGCCGGGTCATACAGGACATCGAGCGCGGCACCGGCAACCCGACCGTCGAATCGCTCAACAGCATCGCCAGGCTGTTTGGCCTGCAGGTGGGGTTCGTGCCGGTCAGGCGCAAGGAACCGGGCTGAGTTCGCCGATGGCAACGGGGACCCTGTCGAGGCTGACTGCATGCGCTTGCCACACAACGAGCCGGGCAAGCCAAAAAAGCCTTCCACCGCGCCCGCCCTTTATAATCATTCATCCTCCGCCTCTCAAAGCCTGCTTTTAATCAGAAATGAGCGACACCCAGAGCTCCACCCCATCGACGCTCGCCAAGAGCTTCGAACCCCATACCATCGAAGCCCACTGGGGCCCGGAATGGGAAAAGCGCGCGTATGCCGCGCCCTCCTTCGACGCCAACCGCAAGGATTTCTCGATCCAGTTGCCGCCGCCGAACGTCACCGGCACGCTGCACATGGGCCACGCATTCAACCAGACCATCATGGATGGCCTCACCCGCTATCACCGCATGCTCGGTGAAAACACGCTGTGGGTGCCGGGCACCGACCACGCGGGTATCGCCACGCAGATCGTCGTCGAACGGCAGCTGGACGCGCAGGGCGTGTCGCGCCACGACCTCGGCCGCGAGAAGTTCGTCGAGCGCGTGTGGGAGTGGAAGCAGCAGTCCGGTTCGACCATCACCAGTCAGGTGCGGCGTCTCGGCGCGTCGATCGACTGGTCGCGCGAATACTTCACGATGGACGACAGGATGTCCGCCGCGGTGCGCGACGTGTTCGTCCGTCTGTATGAACAGGGGCTGATCTATCGCGGCAAGCGCCTCGTCAACTGGGACCCGGTGCTGCTCACCGCGGTGTCCGATCTCGAAGTGGTCAGCGAGGAAGAAAACGGCCATCTGTGGCATATCCAGTACCCGCTCACCGACGGCTCCGGCCATCTGACCGTCGCCACCACCCGCCCGGAAACCATGCTCGGCGACACCGCCGTGATGGTGCATCCGGAAGACGAGCGCTATGCGCATCTGATCGGCAAGACCGTCACGCTGCCGCTGTCGAACCGCGAGGTGCCGATCATCGCCGACGATTACGTCGACCGTGAATTCGGCACCGGCGTCGTGAAAGTCACGCCCGCGCACGATTTCAACGACTACCAGGTCGGCGTGCGCCACCGGCTGCCGCAAATCGAGATCCTCACGCTCGACGCGAAGATCAACGGCAACGCCCCCGAAAAATACCGCGGCCTCGACCGTTTCGAAGCGCGCAAGCAGGTCGTCGCCGATCTCGAAGCGCTCGGCGCGCTCGAATCGGTGAAGCCGCACAAGCTGATGGTGCCGCGCGGCGACCGCACCGGCGTCGTGATCGAGCCGATGCTGACCGATCAATGGTTCGTCGCGATGAGCAAGCCGGCCCCGGAAGGCACGTTCAATCCGGGCAAGTCGATCGCCGAAACCGCGCTCGACGCGGTCCGTAACGGCCAGATCAGATTCGTGCCGGAAAACTGGAGCACCACGTACTACCAGTGGCTCGAAAACATCCAGGACTGGTGCATCTCGCGTCAGTTGTGGTGGGGTCATCAGATTCCGGCGTGGTACGGCGAAAGCGGCGAAATCTTCGTCGCAAAGACCGAAGAGGACGCGCGCGCGAAGGCCGCGGCGGCCGGCTACACCGGCACGTTGAAGCGCGACGAAGACGTGCTCGACACGTGGTTCTCATCGGCGCTGGTGCCGTTCTCGTCGCTCGGCTGGCCGAACGAAACGGCAGAACTGCAGCACTTCATGCCTTCATCGGTGCTGGTCACCGGCTTCGACATCATCTTTTTCTGGGTCGCGCGCATGGTCATGATGACCACGCACTTCACCGGCAAGGTGCCGTTCGACACCGTCTACGTGCATGGTCTCGTGCGCGATGCCGAAGGCCAGAAGATGTCGAAGAGCAAGGGCAATACGCTCGACCCGATCGACATCGTCGACGGCATCGGTCTCGACGCGCTGGTCGCCAAGCGCACCACCGGCCTGATGAATCCGAAACAGGCCGCGTCGATCGAGAAGAAGACCCGCAAGGAATTTCCCGACGGCATCCCCGCATTCGGCACCGACGCACTGCGCTTCACGATGGCGTCGATGGCCACGCTCGGGCGCAACGTGAACTTCGACCTTGCGCGCTGCGAAGGCTATCGCAACTTCTGCAACAAGCTGTGGAACGCGACGCGCTTCGTGCTGATGAACTGCGAAGGCGAAGACTGCGGCTTCGGTCAGCCGTCGGGCTGCGGCACCTGCGGGCCGGACGGCCATCTGCATTTCTCGCCGGCCGACTACTGGATCGTGTCGCAACTGCAGCGCGTCGAAGCCGAAGTCGCGAAGGGCTTTGCCGACTATCGCTTCGACAATGTGGCCAACGCCCTATACAAGTTCGTATGGGACGAATACTGTGACTGGTACCTCGAACTCGCGAAGGTGCAGATCCAGACGGGTCAGCCGAACCAGCAACGCGCGACGCGGCGCACGCTGCTGCGCGTACTCGAGACGGTGTTGCGCCTCGCGCATCCGGTGATTCCGTTCATCACCGAGGCGCTGTGGCAGAAAGTGGCGCCGCTCGCCGGGCGCTATCCCAAAGGCAAGGCGGACGGCGAGGCGTCCATCATGGTGCAGCCGTACCCGATCGCGGAACCGTCGAAGATCGATGAAGAAGCCGAGCGCTGGGCTGCCGATCTGAAGGCCGTCGTCGATGCGTGTCGGAATCTGCGCGGCGAAATGAATCTGTCGCCGGCAGTCAAGGTACCGCTGCTCGCCACCGGCAACGCCGGGCGTCTTCGCACTTTCGCGCCTTACGCCCAGGCGCTGGCGCGTTTGTCCGAAGTGCAGATCATCGCCGACGAAGCCACGCTCGACGCACAGGCGGATGGCGCGCCAATTGCTATCGTAGGAAGCGACAAGCTCGTGTTGAAGGTGGAAATCGACGTGGCGGTCGAACGCGAACGCCTGTCGAAAGAAATCGCGCGACTCACCGGCGAAATCGCCAAATGCAACGGCAAGCTGAAAAATGAAAGTTTCGTTGCAAAGGCACCGCCGGCGGTCGTTGAACAGGAACAAAAGCGGCTTGCCGAATTCGAAGCCACGGTGGGCAAGCTGAAAGCACAACTGGCGCGCTTGCCGGTCTGATCGATGCGCGCCGCCCGCCGCCGCAATGGCGGGCAGCGCCTTAAACCAGAGGACTCAGGGTATTCACATGCTTAAAGTTACGAAGGCGGTATTTCCGGTAGCAGGTCTTGGCACCCGGTTCCTCCCTGCCACGAAGGCGAGCCCGAAAGAAATGCTGCCGATCGTCGACAAGCCGCTGATTCAGTACGCGGTCGAAGAGGCGATGGCGGCGGGCATCACCGAAATGATCTTCGTCACCGGGCGCAGCAAGCGCGCGATCGAGGACCATTTCGACAAGTCCTATGAGATCGAAGCCGAACTCGAGGCGCGCGGCAAGGCCAAGCTGCTCGAACTCGTGCGCAGCATCAAGCCGAGCCACGTCGACTGCTTCTACGTCCGCCAGGCCGAGGCGCTCGGCCTGGGCCACGCGGTGCTGTGCGCGGAAAAGCTGGTCGGCGAAAACCCGTTCGCCGTGATTCTCGCGGACGACCTGCTGTACGGCACCCCGCCGGTGATGACGCAAATGATCGAGGTGTTCGATCACTATCACAGCTCGGTGATCGGCGTCGAAGAAATCCCGCCGCAAGATACCAGGTCGTACGGGATCGTCGACGGCAAGGAGTGGGAAGACTCGATCATCAAGATGTCGGGCATCGTCGAAAAGCCGGAGCCGAGCGTGGCCCCGTCGAACCTCGGCGTGGTGGGCCGCTATGTGCTGAAGCCGCGCATTTTCGACCATCTGCGCTCGATCAAGCCGGGTGCGGGCGGCGAATTGCAGTTGACGGACGCGATCCAGTCGCTGCTCGCCGACGAACAGGTGCTCGCGTACAAATATCACGGCACGCGTTTCGACTGCGGCAGCAAGCTCGGTTATCTGAAGGCGACGGTCGAATTCGCGCTGCGCCATCCGGAAGTGGCCGCCGATTTCGGCGAATATCTGCGCACCCGTTCGCCGGTTCTCGAAGGCTGACGGTTTGACGCGGTGGCTTGCGAGCCGCCGGTTTGCAGATCACGCGCTTCGGAATCACGCGCGTCGAAATCGCGAATACTGAAAGCTGAAACGAAGAAGGCGCTGAACCCGATATGCGGGTCCAGCGCCTTCTTTTTTACATTGGCGTGCAGTTTTTTCGCATGCCGGCCGCGTGGCCAGCCACGATACCGCAATTGCGACCGGTGTCGCTTTCGTGTCGCTTCGGTGTCGCTTTGGGTCCCGCTTACCGGCGCCGCATCAGAAACGTGAACACCTTGTCTTGCGCGGAGCTTTCGACGATCTCGTTGCCGGTCTGTTTCGCGAACGCGGCGAAATCGCGCTGCGAGCCGGGATCGGTGGCGAGCACCTTGAGAATCTGGCCGCTTTCCATATCGGCGAGCGCCTTCTTGGCGCGCAGGATGGGCAGTGGGCACATCAGCCCGCGCGCATCGACTTCCTTGTGAATCTGAATTTGCATCGACGATGACCTTCGGGACGAGGCGTCGCGCACGACGCCGGACAGAGGGCCAAATTCTACAGCAGGCGCCGGGTTGCCGCCGCGCGTGGCGGCGAGCATGCACCCCGCTACAGCGTCACCGCCTGCCCGCTTTGCAGCGACTGCCGCAACGCGACGCCGATGCGGGTCGCTTCGAGCGCATCGGCGAGGCTCGCACCGTGCTGCTGCGCGCCGCCTTGCACCGCCGCGACGAACGCGCGCGCCTCGTGCAGAAACGCATCCTCGAAACGATCGAAGAAGTTCGGCGTGCATTCGTTGCGAATGCCCGTCGCGTCGTAGATCTCGACGCGATTCGCACGCGGATTGCGGCCGATCGCGAGCGCGCCGGCCGTGCCGATCACCTCGCTGTGCGTATCGTTGCCGTGCGCCTGGGTGCGCGACGCATAGAACATCGCGAGCTTGCCGCCCTCGAACTCGCAGATCGCGACACCGTTATCGACGTCGCCGAATTCGCGCAGCCCGTCGTGCAACGCGATCGCGCCGGCCGCGAATACGCGCGTCGCGCGCGGCTTGCCGAGCAGCCAGCGCGCGACATCGATATCGTGCACCGTGCAGTCGAGAAAGATGCCGCCCGAGGTGGCCGCGAAACGCACGAAGAAACCGTCGTTATCGTTCTGATCGGTAGTCTGCGAGCGCACGAGGAACGGCCGGCCGATCCGCCCCGCCGCGACCTTGTCGAACGCATCGCGATAGCTCGGATCGAAGCGGCGCATGAAGCCGATCGTCGCCTGCAGATGCGGATAGCGCGCGGCCTCGGCCAGCACGCGCTCGCATTCGGCGACATCGAGCGACAACGGCTTTTCGCAGAACACATGCTTGCCGGCCTGCAGTGCATCGACGATCTGCTGCGCGTGCAACGACGACGGCGTCACGAGCCACACCGCATCGACCTCGGGATCGGCGAGCAGGTCCGCGTAATCGTCGTAAAGGCGCGGCTCGGGCAACGCGTCGCGCGCCCATGCAAGCTCGTCGGCGAGCGGACTGCACGCTGCGGCGAGCGCCGCGCCCGGCACGCGATACGCGAGGTTGTCCGCCTGCCGTTTGCCGAGCCGCCCTAGGCCGGCCACGCCGATTCGCAAGCGCCCGGTGGCCGGCTTCATCACGACACCTCGCCGAGCTTCAGCGCGCGGCCTTCGCGCCATGAGCGCGTGGCGGCCTCGGCCAGTTCGAGCGCTTTCAGACCATCGGCGACGGTCGTACGCACCGGCTTGCCCTGTGTGAGCGCATCGAAGAAATGCGCGATCTCGAGCGCGTATGCGACGCGATAGCGTTCGAGAAAAAACGCCTCCGGCACATCGGTCGATACCTCGGTCTTCGAGTACGCGGTGACTTCGGTCGGCCGCACGTTGCCCGCCTGCAGCATCCCGCTGCTGCCGAGCACTTCGAAGCGCTGGTCGTAACCATACGCGGCGCGGCGCGCGGTGTTGATCTGGCACAGCCGCCCGCGCTTCGTGCGGATCGTCACCGCGGTCGAATCGATATCGCCCGCCTGGGCGATCGCCGGGTCGCTCAGGCAACTGCCGGTGGCGTGCAGCGTGTCGGCTTCGTCATCGAGAATCCAGCGGAAAATGTCGAAGTCGTGAATCAGCATGTCCTTGAAGATGCCGCCCGAATGCCGGATGTAGTCGAGCGGCGGCGCACCCGGATCGCGGCTCGTCACGACCAGCATTTCCGGCGTGCCGATCTCGCCCGCGTCGATGCGCGCTTTCAGCGCCGAGAAGGTCGGATCGAAGCGGCGCTGAAATCCGATCATGCAAACGACACCCGCGCGCTCGACAGCCTCCGCGCACAGACGCGCGCGCTCCAACGTCAGATCGACCGGCTTTTCGCAGAACACATGCTTCTTTTGCGCGGCCGATTTCACGATCAGCTCGGCATGCGTGTCGGTGCTCGAACAGATCACGCTCGCGCCGATCGACGCGTCGCCGAGCGCGCCGTCGACGTCCGCGACTTGCGCGCCGTGCTGTTCGGCGAGCGCGGCGGCCGCCTCGCGATTCACGTCGACCACGTATCTGAGCCGCACGCCCGGCTGCCGCGCGAGATTCGCCGCATGGATCCTGCCGATGCGCCCCGCGCCGAATACCGCGACGTCGATCGTGTTTACCGAGTCAGTCATCGTAGCCTCCAGGGTCGTTGGATTCCTCAACGTTCAGTTCGAGCTTGTACGCGAGCGCGATAAAGAGCGCCTGGCACAGGCAGATCGTGCTGGTCAGCGAGCGGAACGCGAATGCGCTGCCCTCTTTCACATACAGTTGCGCGCTCGCGTAGCGCGCGAGCGGCGACAGTTGACTATCCGTAATCACCAGCGTCTTCGCCTGATGATGATGCGCGACGCGCAGACAGTACTGCGTCTCCTTGCCGTACGGCGCGAAGCTGATCGCGATCACGACGTCGCCCTTTCCGACGCTGCGGATCTGCTCGCGATACATGCCGCCGAAACCGGACACCAGATGCACGCGCTTGTGCGTGTGCTGCAATGCATAGACGATGTAGCTCGCGACCGGAAACGAACGCCGCACGCCGATCACATAGATGTTGTCGGCCTGTTGCAGCATTTTCACCGCGGCGTCGAACTGATGGTCGTCGAGCCCCGCTTCGAGCTCTTCGAGGCCGCCGCGCGAGGCCGCGATGAATTCGCGCGCGACCGCGCCGCCCGACAGCGTGCCGGGCTTCTCGTCGATCAGCTTGCGGATGCGCTGCTGATAGCTCGGCGACGACACGCCCTGCCCCGTATACGCCTGACGGAACACCGCCTGCAGATCGGAGAAGCCGGAAAAGCCGAAGCGCTGCGCAAAGCGCACCACCGCGGACGGATGCACGCCGCAACTCGCCGCGATATCGCTGGTGCGATCCATCATCACGCTCGAGCGATGCTGCTCGATATAGGTCGCGACGTTCTTCAACTGACGCGGCAGCGACTCGTAGTTATCCGCGATGCGCTGCATCAATTCATCGACGCCCGGCAACGCTTCTTCTGTGCCTGGTTCCACCATGACAGCCCCTCGGGTGATCCTGCAATACGGCAAACGCGCGCTTGCCAGGTTGCCGCGGCGCGCTTGCGACGTTGCCGATTATAGGCAGCCGCCACGCTTAATGGAATGTATTTTCCATTTTTATTTTCAATGAAATTTTCTTTGCAAGGCTTCCGAAGATGACCTAATCTTGGTTTTGAGCGATGGTGCCGCGGCGGATTCGCGTCGCGCGGAATGCGCCCGCCAGACGCTCCCCTCGATAACGAACGACAGACCGAGAAAGGTGGAGACATGAGACTTTGCACAGGCAACGCGACGCTCAGGATACTGATGACGGCGCTGACGTTGGCGACGGGATTCGGCGCGGCCTCGGCGGCCCGCGCGGCCGACGCCCACTTCGTGCTGATCAGCCACGCGCCGGATTCGGACTCGTGGTGGAACACGATCAAGAACGCGATCAAGCAGGCCGACGAAGACTTCAACGTCGAAACCGACTACCGCAACCCGCCGAATGGCGATATCGCCGACATGGCGCGCCTCGTCGAACAGGCGGCCGCGCGCAACTACGACGGCGTGATCGTGTCGATCGCCGATTTCGACGTGCTGAAGAGTTCGATCGCGAAGGTCACCGAAAAGCACATTCCGCTCGTCACGATCAACTCCGGCACCGAAGAGCAAAGCGCGAAGCTCGGCGCGATCATGCACGTCGGCCAGCCCGAATACGCGGCGGGCAAGGCGGCGGGCGAAAAGGCGAAAGCCGCCGGCATCAGGTCGTTCCTGTGCGTGAACCACTACGCGACCAATCCGGCTTCGTTCGAGCGTTGCCGTGGTTTCGCCGATGCGATCGGCGTCGACTTCAAGACCTCGACGCTCGACGCGGGTCAGGACCCGACCGGCGTGCAATCGAAAGTCAGCGCGTTCCTGCGCAATCATCCGAAGACCCAGGCGGTGCTCGCGCTCGGGCCGCTGTCGGCTGATCCGACGTTAAAGGCGCTGCAGCAGATGGGCCTCGCCGGCAAGATCTGGTTCGCGACGTTCGACTTCGACAGCGACATCGCGAAAGGCATCCAGGACGGCACGATCCAGTTCGCGATCGACCAGCAGCCGTATCTGCAGGGTTATATCCCGGTCGCCGTGCTGGCGATCGTCAAAAAGAACAGCACGACCGATCCGGTGAAGATCCGCGAGATCCTGCAAGCCAATCCGAAGTTCAAGGAACGGCTCGCGACCTATGGGCTCGCACCGTCGTACGGGCCGCGCAATATCGGCTCGGGCCCGGGCTTCATCACGAAGGCCAATGTCGACAAGGTGCTCAAGTACGCGGGGCAGTACCGGTAAGCATCGCAGACGGCGCCGGCTAACGGTGTCGTCTGCGATAGATAGCGGCGCGCGCGAACCCAGGCACGAATACGCGCGGGCACAGCCGGCGAGCGGCGGCATGCTTCGTGTGTTGCCCCGTCCGCTCATTCGTCGCTCATTCGCGGCTCATTCGCGGCTCATTCGCCACGCGATTCGACGGGCCGCCTCGACCGGTCCCGCCTGGGCATCATCAAACGCCGCGCGGCACAACGCAGCCCGCCGGCGTATCAAGGAGAGTTTCAATGGGTGTCGCCGACCTGTTCCATCCCCATCACCGCAAGCCGCCCTCGCCCGATCCGCAGGACTCGTCGCAGCAAGCGGCGCCGGCTGCCGACGAGCGCGTGCGCCGCGAATCGTGGTTCCGCCATCTGCTCGGCCGCCCGGAATTCGCGGCGCTCGCCGGCACGGTGATGGTGTTCATCGTGTTCGGCGTCGCGGCCGGCAACTCGGGGATGTTCAATCTCGACGGCATCATGAACTGGTCGCAGGTCGCGGCCTATCTGGGCCTGATCTCGGTCGGCGCGTGCCTGCTGATGATCGCCGGCGAATTCGACCTGTCGATCGGCTCGATGATCGGCTTTGCCGGCATGATGGTCGCGCTGCCGAGCATGTATTTCCACTGGCCGGTCTGGCTCGCGATCGTCTTCGCATTCGCCGGCTCGATGCTGCTCGGCGCGCTCAACGGTTATCTGGTGATGCGCACGCGGCTGCCGTCGTTCATCGTCACGCTCGCGTTCCTGTTTATTCTGCGCGGCCTCACGCTCGCGTTGTCGGTGAAGTTCGCGGACCGCACGATCATCTCCGGCGTCGGCGATGTCGCGCGCGAGGACTGGCTCGCGCATACGTTTTTCCAGGGCGTCGCGTTCAAGGGGCTGTTCGTCTGGCTCGGCCATATCGGCATCGTGAAAATGCTCGACAACGGCCAGCCGCTGGTGCCGGGCATTCCGAAAGTGCTGCTGTGGTGGCTGGCGCTGGCCGCCGTGTGCGCCTTCACGCTGGCGAAGACCCGCTTCGGCAACTGGATCTTCGCGGTCGGCGGCGATGCGAATGCGGCCAAGAACGTCGGCGTACCGGTGCGGCGCGTGAAAATCTCGCTATTCGTGCTGACCGCGTTCTGCTCCTGCCTGTACGCGGTGCTGCAAGTGTGCGACATCGGCTCGGCCGCCGCCGACCGCGGTTTGCAGGCGGAATTCGAAGCGATCATCGCCGCGGTGATCGGCGGCACGCTGCTCACCGGCGGCTACGGGTCGGTGATCGGCGCCTGTTTCGGCGCGCTGATCTTCGGCGTCGTGCAGATCGGCATCACCTACACCAATGTCGATTCGGACTGGTTCCGCGTGTTCCTCGGCGTGATGCTGCTGTTCGCGGTGCTGTTCAACCACTACGTGCGCGGCCGCGTCGCGGCGTCGCGCTAGGAGGACGTTCACGATGAGCCCCGTCGAACCGAACGAAGACGACACCATCCTCGCGCTCGAAAACGTCAGCCGTTTTTTCGGCAACATCATTGCGTTGAACGACATCACGCTGCGGCTCAAGCGCGGCGAAGTGCATTGCCTGCTCGGCGACAACGGCGCCGGCAAGTCGACGCTGATCAAGACGCTCGCGGGCGTCTATCAACCGAGCCGGGGCATCTACAAGGTCGATGGCAAGGCCGTGCGTTTCACGTCGCCGAAAGACGCGCTCGATCTCGGCATCGCGACCGTCTATCAGGATCTCGCCCTGGTGCCGCTGTTGTCGGTCGCGCGCAATTTCTTCATGGGACGCGAGCCGCATAAAAAACTGTTCGGCTTTCTGAACGTGATGGACCTCGACACCTGCGCGAGCACCGCGCGCGACAAGCTCGCCGAAATGGGCATCAACGTGCGCGACCCGCATCAGCCGATCGGCACGATGTCGGGCGGCGAGCGGCAGTGTCTCGCGATCGCGCGCGCGATTCACTTCGGCGCGCGCGTGCTGATTCTCGACGAACCGACCGCCGCGCTCGGCGTGAAGCAAAGCTTCAACGTGCTGAAGCTGATCCACAAGGCGCGCGCGAAAGGCATCTCGGTGATCTTCATCACGCACAACGTGCATCACGCGTACCCGATCGGCGATTCGTTCACGCTGCTCAACCGCGGCCGCTCGCTCGGCACGTTCACGAAACAGACGATCAGCAAGGACGAAGTGCTCGACATGATGGCCGGCGGCGCCGAGATGCAGAAGATGATCGGCGAACTCGAAGGCGCGACGATCTGACCGACTCGCGCGGCTCGACCGGCACTTGCGGCACCGGCTATCGCACCCAAGCTATCCAGGACGACTATTCATGGCCCATTCCAGCACCTCCAGCAACCCCGCCGGCGGCACCACGGGCGGCAGCCGCTTCGCGCCGGGACGCAGCCGCGACATCGTCTGCCTCGGCCGTCTCGCGGTCGATCTGTACGCGCAGCAGGTCGGCGCGCGGCTCGAAGACGTGGCGAGCTTCGCGAAGTACCTCGGCGGCTCGTCGGCGAATATCGCGTTCGGCTGCGCGCGGCTCGGGCTCGACGCGGCGATGCTCGCGCGCGTCGGCGACGATCATATGGGCCGCTTTCTGACCGAAACGCTCGCGCACGAAGGCTGCGACGTGAGCCACGTGCGCATCGACCGGCAACGGTTGACCGCGCTCGTGCTGCTGGGTCTGAAGGATCGCGATACGTTCCCGCTGATTTTCTACCGCGACAACTGCGCGGATATGGCCCTCGACGAAGCCGATTTCGACGACGCGTTTATCGCGTCATCGAAAGCGCTGCTGATTACCGGCACGCACTTTTCGACCGAACAGGTCAATCGCACGAGCCGTCGCGCGCTCGACTACGCGCGCCGCAACGACGTGCGCACCGTGCTCGACATCGACTATCGGCCGGTGCTGTGGGGCCTCACCGGCAAGGCCGACGGCGAGACGCGCTTCGTCGCCAGCGAAGGCGTCAGCGCGCATTTGCAGCGCATTCTGCCGCTGTTCGATCTGGTGATCGGCACCGAGGAAGAATTCCGCATCGCCGGCGGCAAGACCGACCTGCTCGATGCACTTGCAACGGTGCGCGCGGTGACCCCCGCGACGCTGGTGTTAAAGCGCGGGCCGCTCGGCTGTCAGATCATCGACGGCGCGGTGCCCGCTTCGATCGACGATGCGCCGATACACGGCGGCGTCGAAGTCGAAGTGCTGAACGTGCTCGGCGCGGGCGATGCGTTCGCCTCCGGCTTTCTGTCCGGCTGGCTGCGCGATCAGCCGCTCGACGCGTGTGCGCGCGCCGCGAATGCGAGCGGCGCGCTGGTCGTGTCGCAGCACGGCTGCGCGCCGGCCATGCCGACGCCGGCCGAACTCGATTACTTCCTGCGCGAAGCCCAGGCGGATCCGCAGCGGATGCGCCGTCCGGATCGCGATGCAAAGCTCGCGCGTTTGCATCGCGTATCGCCCGCGCGCAAGCCGTGGCATGAAGTGCTCGGCTTTGCGTTCGACCATCGCAATCCGTTCTTCGAACTCGCGCAGCAGACCGGCGCCGACGAAGCGCGCATCGCGTATCTGAAGAACCTGTTCGTCGAAGCAGTCGCGCAGACCGAGCGAGCGTTGAGTCTGCAAGGCCACATCGGCGTGCTGATCGACGACCGTTATGGCCAGGACGCGTTGAACGCCGCAACCGGACGCGGCTGGTGGATCGGCCGTCCGGTCGAACTGCCGGGCTCGGTGCCGCTCGTGTTCGATCATGGCCGCTCGATCGGCACCACGCTGATCGCGTGGCCGCTGGAACACATCGTGAAGTGCCTCGTGCAGTTTCATCCGGACGAGCCGATCGAGCAGCGGCTCGAACAGGAAGCGCAACTGCGCGCGCTCTACGACGCGACTCAGGCGAGCGGCCACCAGCTATTGCTCGAAGTGATCCCGCCGAAACATGCATCGCTGCCGCACGGGCCGGACATCGTCTACCGCGCGCTCAAGCGGCTGTACAACCTCGGTATCTATCCGGAATGGTGGAAGCTCGAGCCGATGGACGCGGCGCAATGGCAGGCCATCGACGCATTGATCGCCGAGCGCGATCCGTATTGCCGCGGCGTCGTGCTGCTTGGCCTGTCGGCGGCCGTCGAACAGTTGACCGAGGGCTTTCGAGCGGCCGCGCAATCGGCGATGTGCCGCGGCTTTACCGTCGGCCGCACGATCTTCCACGAGCCGAGCCACGCGTGGCTAGCCGGCGAAATCGGCGACGACGACTTGATCCGGCGCGTGCGCGGCACGTTCGAAACGCTGATCGCCGCGTGGCGGAGCGCGCGCGGCACCGCGGACACGGCGGGCACGCCGCATCATGTTCATCAGGAGCAGGCCGCATGAACGAGCGCATCATTCACGACGATCCGTTAGCCGCGAGCGCCGTCCACTCGCACGCGCCAACGCATGTGCACGGCGGCGGCACCGTTCGCCTGACGATGGCCCAGGCGCTGGTGCGTTATCTCGCCGCGCAACGCGTCGCCACCGAGGACGGCAACGGCGTCGAGCCGCTGTTCGGCGGCGTGTTCGCGATCTTCGGCCACGGCAATGTGGCGGGGATGGGCGAAGCGTTGTACCAGCATCGCGACGAACTGCCGACGCTGCGCGCGCATAACGAACAGGCGATGGCGCACAGCGCGATCGCCTTCGCGAAAGCGCACTTCCGCCGCCGGATGATGGCCGTCACCACGTCGATCGGGCCGGGTGCCACCAATCTGCTGACCGCCGCCGCGCTCGCGCATGTGAACCGTTTGCCGGTGCTGCTGTTGCCCGGGGATATCTTCGTGTCGCGCGCGCCCGATCCGGTGTTGCAGCAACTCGAAGATTTCGGCGACGGCGGCGTGTCCGCCAACGATGCGTTCAAGCCGCTGTCGCGCTACTTCGACCGCATCGTGCATCCGGCGCAGTTGCTGAGCGCGCTGCCGCGCGCGCTGCGCGTGCTGACCGATGCCGCGTTGTGCGGACCGGTCACGCTCGCGTTGCCGCAGGACGTGCAGGCGCAGGCATGGGACTTTCCGGCGGACTTTTTCACGCCGCGCGTCGTGCGCTTTCATGCACCCGCGCCGCGCATCGACGATCTCGACGCCGCGTGCGCGCGCCTGCGCCATGCGAAGCGTCCGCTGATCGTCGCGGGCGGCGGTGTGTTGTACAGCCGCGCGGCCGATGCGCTGCATCGTTTCGCGAGCGCGCATGGCGTGCCGGTCGCCGAAACGCAGGCCGGCAAGAGTTCGCTCGCGTGGAACGATCCGCTGAATACCGGCGCGCTCGGCGTGACCGGCTCGCCCGCGGCGAACGCGCTCGCGCACGATGCCGACTGCGTACTCGCGATCGGCACGCGCCTGCAGGACTTCACGACCGGATCGAACACGCTGTTCACGCAGGCCGACGTGATCGCGATCAACGCAAATGCGTTCGATGGCCTCAAGCATCGCGGCTTCGTCGTCGAGGCCGATGCGCGGCTCGCACTCGATGCGCTCGCCGAGCCGCTGCAAGGCTGGCACGCGGAGCGCACATGGAGCGCGCGCGCACTCAAGCTCGCGTCGAGCTGGCGCGACACGGTCAGCTCGCTCACGCACGCGCCGCAACGCGATGCGATGTTGCCGTACGAGGGCGACGTGATCGGCGCGGTGCAGCGATCGAGCCCGCATTCGGCTACCGACGACATCGTCGTGTGCGCGGCCGGCACCTTGCCCGCCGATCTGCACAAGCTGTGGCGCGCGAGCCGGCCCGGCGCGTATCACGTCGAATATGGCTATTCGTGCATGGGCTATGAAATCGCCGGCGGCCTCGGCGTGAAGCTCGCGCGGCCCGATCGCGAAGTGATCGTGATACTCGGCGACGGCAGCTATCTGATGATGAATAGCGAAATCGCGAGCTCGGTGATGCTCGGCGCGAAGCTGATCATCGTGGTGCTCGACAATCGCGGCTTCGGCTGTATCAATCGGCTGCAGCAGGCCTGCGGCGGCGCGCCGTTCAACAATCTGCTCGATGACTGCGTGCACGGGCCGGCCGGCGTGCCGCGCATCGACTTCGCCGCGCATGCGCGCGCGCTCGGCGCCAATGCCGAGCATGCGGGCAATATCGCCGAACTCGAAGCGGCGCTGCAACGCGCACGCGCGGCGGATCGCACGTACGTGATCAGCATCGATACCGACCCCGCGCGCACCACCGAAGACGGCGGCTGGTGGTGGGAAGTCGCGGTGCCCGAAGTGTCGAGCCGCGATGCGGTGCGCGACGCGCGCGCGAAACACGATGCGCAGCTAGCCGCGCGCACGGCGCCGCCCGCGCCGTCATCGCGCATCGACCAGGGCGAGCACAGCGATCACCGCGATCACGAATGAGGAGCCGCGCATGACTGCTTTCGACGTACGCATCGGCATCAATCCGCTGTCGTGGATGAACGACGACCTGCCGTCGCTGGGCGGCGAAACACCGCTCGAACTCGCGCTGACCCAGGGCCGCCAGATCGGCTACCAGGGCTTCGAGCTCGGCAACAAGTTTCCGCGCGAGCCGCAAGCGTTGAAGACCCTGCTCGCGCAGTATGACCTCGCGCTCGTGTCCGGCTGGTACTCGGGACAGCTGGCCAGACGCAGCGTCGCCGAAGAGATCGCCGCGGTCGGCCCGCATCTCGATCTGCTCGCGCAAAACGGCGCGACGGTGATGGTGTATGGCGAAGTCGCCGACTCGATTCAGGGCGCGCCGCGGCCGCTGTATCAGCGGCCGCGTTTTTTCAGCGACGCGCAATGGGATGCGTACGCCGCGCGGATCGACGAATTCGCGCGCTATACGTTGTCGCGCGGCGTACGGGTTGCGTACCACCATCATATGGGCGCGTATGTCGAGACGGCGGCCGACGTCGATCAGTTGATGGTGCGCACCAGCGACGCGGTCGGCCTGCTGTTCGACGCCGGGCACATCACGTTCGCGGGCGGCGATGCGCTCGCGGTGCTCGACCGGCACCTCGCGCGCGTGTGTCACGTGCATTGCAAGGACGTGCGCCCGGCCGTCGCGAAGCTCGCGCGCAATCGGAACTGGAGCTTTCTCGACGCGGTGATTGCCGGCGCATTTACGGTGCCGGGCGACGGCGCGGTGAATTTTCCGGGCATCATCGAAAGACTCAAGCGGCACGGTTATTGCGGCTGGCTGGTGGTCGAAGCGGAACAGGACCCGGTGGTCGCGCCGTCGTTCGAGTACGCCCAGAAAGGTTTCAGCACATTGCGGGCGCTCGTCGATGCTCCGCTCGACGGCGCCAACAGGGAGGCAGCATGAGCTTATTGGTGAAGGCCGAGCGCGAAGGCCAGACGATCGCGCGCGTCACGCCGCAGTCGGCCTGCTGGCGCCACGTCGGGTTCGCCGCGTACCGGCTCGGCGCGCATGAGGTCGTGCACGTATTCGAGACGTCGCGCGAGACGTGCATCGTCGTGCTCACCGGCACGGTGGATATCGCAACGCCGGACGCGACGTGGACCTCGCTCGGCTCGCGCGACAGCGTGTTCGAGGATGCCGCGCCGTACGCGGTGTATCTGCCGCCCAACCTGCGCGCGACCGTGCGCGCGTGCCGCGATGCGGAGATCGGGGTCGGCAGCGCGCCGGCCAAAGGCAAGTATCCGGCGCGGCTGATCGAGCCCGCGTCGATGAAGCGCTCGACGCGCGGCAAATCGCTGAATACGCGCTACGTGTGCGATATTCTTCCGCAGACCGAGCCCGCGGAATCGCTGCTGGTCGTCGAGGTGAGAACGCCGGGCGGCCATGCGTCGAGCTATCCGCCGCACAAGCACGATACCGAAGACATCCCGCGCGAAAGCTCGCTCGAAGAAACCTACTATCACCGGCTCGATCCGCCGCAAGGCTTCGCGTTCCAGCGCGTGTACACCGATTCACGCGATATCGACGAATCGATGGCGGTCGAAGATCGCGACGTCGTGATGGTGCCGCGCGGCTATCATCCGGTCGTCGTGCCGTATGGCTACGATTCGTATTATCTGAACGTGATGGCGGGCAACCAGCGGGTGTGGCATTTTCATAACGATCCGGCGCACGAGTGGATCATCAATAAGGATGCTTGACGGGTCGCGCCGCCGGTGCGCTGCCAGTGCGATGCCGATTGCGCCGCCGGTGCGCTATCGGGCACGCCGGGCACGCGCCTCGGGTGCTTCAGGTGCCTCAGGTGCCTCAAGTGCATCAGCCGACGCCCAGCCACTCGCGCATCACATCGTCACGCGCGAGCAACGACGCGAGCGCGCCGTCGAACACGATCTCGCCGTGCCCCATCACGGCGACGCGGCTCGCGACTTCCCGCGCGATCGCGAGACGCTGCTCGATCAGCAGCATCGCGACGCCGCGTTCGCGCAATGTCCGCAGACAGCCGGCGACCTGCGCGATCACCACACTTGCGAGACCTTCACCGGGCTCGTCGATCAGCAGCAGATCGGGGTCGCCGAGCAGCGCCCGCGCGAGCGCGAGCATCTGCTGCTCGCCGCCCGACAATGCACCCGCGCGCGTGCGCCGACGCTCGGCGAGCACCGGAAAAAACGCGTAAGCGTCATCGAGCGTAAAGCGCGGCGTGCGGCCGCGAGCGCGCGGCGCAAGTCCGAGCAGCAGGTTTTCGTGGACGCCCAGCGCCGCGAACACGTCGCGATGCTCGGCCACGTAACCGAGACCCAGCCGCGCGATCTCGAACGTACGCAAACCGGCGAGCGAGCGGCCCGCGAAACGCAGTTCGCCCTCGCTGCGCACGAGGCCCATGAGCGCGCGCGCGAGCGTGGAGCGGCCCGAGCCGTTGCGGCCGACGAGCGCGAGCGCTTCGCCGGGTTCGATGGCGAGCGTGACGCCGTGCAACGCCTGGCTCGCGCCGTACCATGCGTTCAGGTTGCGGATCTCGAGAAGCGCGGTCATTGGGGGTCGCCCTGGCCGGCTTTGCCGGCTTTGCCGGCTTTGCCTTCTTTGCCCGCCGGCGGCCGCGGCGCTCCGTCTTTGGCCTCATCGTCGGCTGCATCTTTGCCTGGCCGGTTGCGGGCTTCGTTGTTTGCTTGTCCGCCTGCTTCTTCGTCCGCTTGTCCGAATGCTTGTTCGCCCGCCCCTCCGCCCATTCCGCCGTGCGTACGTTCGCCGGCCCGTGCATCGATGCCTGCGCCGACGTGCTCGCCGAGATACGCCGCGCGCACCGCCGCATCCGCGCGAATCGCGGCCGGCGAACCGCTCGCGATGATGCGTCCCTGCACGAGCACCGAAATGCGATCGGCGATCGCGAACACCGCGTCCATATCGTGCTCGACCATCAGCAGCGTGCGCCCCGCGGTGGTCTCGCGGATCAGCTCGATCGCGCGCGCCGCCTCCGCGCGGTTCATGCCGGCGGTCGGTTCGTCGAGCAGCAGCGTATGCGCACCGCCCGCGAGCGCGATGCCGAGATCGAGCGCGCGCTGCTCCGCGTAGCTGAGCGCGCCGGCCATCGCGTCGCGGCGCGAACCGAGGCCGACCGCGTCGAGCACCTCAGCGGCGCGCGCATCGATCGCGGACGACCCCGTCAGCCGCTGCCACCAGCGCGTGCGGTCACGCTCGGCGAGCAGCGCCGCGCAGCGCAGGTTGTCGAACACGCTGAGCCGCGCGAATACGCTCGTGCTCTGGAAGCTGCGCGCGAGGCCGCGCCGCGCGATCGCGGCAGGCGCGAGCCGCGTGATATCCGCGCCGAACAGATGGATGCGTCCCGCGCTCGGCCGCGCGCCGCCCGCGATCAGATTGAACAGCGTCGATTTGCCCGCGCCGTTCGGGCCGATCAGCGCGTGCCGCTCGCCGGGTTCGATCGCGAGATCGACGCCGCGCAGAATCCGCGTCGAGCCGAAACGTTTTTCGATGCCGCGCAGCGCCAGCGCGGGGATCATTGCGCGGCTCCCGGGCGCCGCGTGGCCGGCGCGGCAAGCGCGTATAGCGGCAGCGCGAGCGCAGGCATCATTGCGCGTCTCCCGGGCGCTGCACGGCGCGCGTGTGACCGGCAAGGTCCGCATGCGCGCGAATCGCGCGGCGCGTCGCCAGCGCGGCGCAGACCGCGAGCACGCACAGCAGCAGCGCGAGCCGCGCCGCAGATAGCCCAGGCACGCTGCCGGCAGCCGCGTCGCCGCCACGCGTTCCGAAGATCGCACCCAACGCCGCCCCCTCGTCAGCGCCGAACTGCGCTGCGTAAGCCCACTGCACCGCGAGCACCACAGCCGCGAGCCACAGCAGCATGCCGGCGGCGCTCCACAGATAAGCCGTCCGGCAGCGCCGCCAGCCGTACTCCGCGATACGCGCGGCGTGCCGCATGCCGAAACCGGCGAGCCCGTCGGGCGCGACCATCACGACGACGACAAAGAACAGCCCAAGATAAAACAGCCACGCGCGCGTCACGCTCGCGACGATCACGTTGACGAACGTCAGCGCGAGCGCCCCGATGACCGGCCCGAAAAACGCGGACGTCCCGCCGATCACGGTCGCGATCAGCACCGCCCCCGAGCGCATCATGCCGACGCTCTCGGTCGATACGAGCTCGATATCGATCAGCCCGAGCGTGCCCGCGAGGCCCGCGAAAAACGCCGACAGCACCACGACGCCATAGCGAACCCGCGCTGGATAACAGCCTATCGCCGCCGCCCGCACCGGGTTGTCGCGCACCGCGTTCGCGACGCGCATGAACGGCGTGCGCGACAGCGCGAACATCGCCACCGCCGCGACGACACACCACAGCGCGATCAGCGCATAGGCCTCGCGCGCCGGACCGAAGCTCCAGCCGGCGAGCGAGCCCGGCATCGCGGCGGCAAGGCGCGGCCCGCTCGCGCGATCGATCGCGACGCCGGCCTCGCCGCCGAACCACCCCGGCAAGGTCCACGCGGCCGCGACGACGAGTTCGCCGAGGCCGAGCGTAATCATCGCGAACGCGGTACCCGAGCGCCGCGTCGCAATCAAGCCGAACAGCACACCACACAGCGCGCCACCGATTCCGCCGACGAGCGGCAACAGCGCGAGCGGCACGCCGCCCGTGTTGAACACATGCGCGGCGATCAATGCGCCAAGCCCCGCATACGCGGCATGACCGAACGACAGCAGCCCGGTTTCGCCGAGCAGCAGGTTGTACGACAGCGCGAACACGATCATCGTCGCGCTTTGCGCGAGATACGCGAGCAGCCAGCTATGCGGCCAGATGAACGGGGGCAGTGCGAGGAACGCGATCAGCACGAACCATGGCGCCAGCGCGCGCCGCTTACGCATGATCGTCACGCCGGCCAGCCAGCCCGCGCGGTCTGAGCGCCAGCACCGCGACGAGCAGCAGATAAGGCAGCAACGGCGCGAGTTGCGCGAGCGTCAGCGCGCCCCACTCCGGCGGCAGCACCGCACCGGCGATCGACGCCACATCGCCCAACGACACATCGCTCGCGACCGCCAGCGTCTGCACGCAACCGACGAGCAGCGACGCAAGCAGCGCCCCGCTCAACGAACCGAGTCCGCCGATCACGACGACGACGAACACGATCGAGCCGAGCGATTCCGCCATCGCCGGTTCGATCACGAAAAGCGGCGCGCCGATCACACCGGCCAGCGCCGCCAACGCGGTGCCGGCCGCGAACACGCCGGTGAACACCCGCGGCACGTCATGACCGAGCGCTTCGACGGCCTGCGGATGCGTAAGCGCGGCACGCACGATCAGCCCGGTCTTCGACACGCGCAGCACCGCGACGAGCGCGGCGAGCATCGCCAGCGACACCGCCATCATGAACGCGCGATAACGCGCGAAGGTCGCGCCATACAGCGAAAACAGCGGGCCGTCGAGCACGGCCGGAATCGGCGCGGACAGCGGACTGAGGCCCCAACCTAGCTTGACCAGTTCGCCGAGCAGATACGCGGCGCCGAACGTCAGCAGCAACTCGGGTAGATGACCGTGCCGGCGCACGCAGCGCAGCAGCCAGCGCTCCAGCGCCGCGCCCAGCAGGCCGACGGCGAGCGGCGCGATCACCAGCGCGCTCCAGAATCCGGCCCGCGCGGCCACCGAAAAGCCGACATACGCGCCGAGCATGTAAAAGCTCGCATGCGCGAAATTGAGTACGCCGAGCATGCTGAAAATCAGCGTCAGCCCGGCCGACAGCATGAACAGCAATAGCCCGTAGCTAAGGCCGTTGAGCAGATTGATGACGAACGACTGCACGCGCGTGGTCCACCTGTGATTCGCCTGTGATCGAGTCTGGGTTGAGTCTGGGTTGAGTCTGGGTTGGGTCTGGGTCGGGTGTGGGTCGGGTCCAGGTTGCACCCGGCTTCGGCGTGGCCTCGGCCTGGCCTGTGCCCGTGTTGCCGTTCAGTCGCCCTGCGTGGTGTCGCACAGCGGTTCGAGCGCCGCGCGCAATTCGGCCGGCAAGCTCACCGGACGGCGCGTCACGCGATCGACGTACACATGGACGAAGTGGCCCTGCGCGGCGGGCGCGTCGTCGCCCTGCCTGAAGAGTCCCACTTCGTAGCGCACGCTCGACGCGCCGAGCCGCGCGACCCGCAAACCCGCATCGACGCGATCCGGAAACGCGAGCGGCGCGAAGTAGTTGCACTGTGTTTCGACGACGAGCCCGATCGTCGCGCCATGCTCGAAATCGAGCACGCGCGCGCGGATCAGATACTCGTTCACGACCGTGTCGAAATAGCTGTAATAGACGACGTTGTTCACGTGGCCGTACACGTCGTTGTCCATCCAGCGTGTCGGGATCGGCAGGAAATGCGGATACGCGGCGCGCGCGGCCGGAGCGGGTCTGTTCATTGGAGGTGGCGGTTCGTCGATACGTGGGTCAAAGCGGATCAGGCTGCCTGGTGTGGCTCAAGGTAGCTCAAGGTGACTTAAGGCGGCTTATAGCGATTCGGTCAGCATGCGGCGATAGTCGTCGGCGCTCGCTTCGCGTGGATTGGTGCGATGGCAATGATCGACCAGCGCGCCCTGCACGACCTTGTCGAACATGCTTTCGTCGACGCCCATCTGTTCGAGGCCGGTCGGCAAACCGAGCCGCGCGGTCATGTCGAACAGCGCCTGCGCGAGATCGGCGTGCTCCGGCAAACCCATCGCGCGACGCATCCGCGCAAAACGGCGCTCGGCGACCACGCTCGGCGCGCGCTCGTTAAAGCGCAGCACCGCCGGCAGCACGACCGCGTTCAGCGTGCCGTGATGCAGCGACGTGCGGCCATTCACATTCAGCCCGCCCAACGGATGCGACAGCGAATGCACGCAGCCGAGGCCCTTCTGGAATGCCATCGCGCCCTGCATCGACGCGCTCATCATGTTCAGACGCGCTTCGCGATCGCCGCCGTCCGCGCAGGCGCGCTCGATGCTGGCCCACGCGCGCTCCAGGCCGTCGAGCGCGATGCCGTCGGCGGGTGGATTGAACGCCGGCGCAAGGAAAGTCTCGATGCAATGCGCGATCGCGTCCATGCCGGTCGCGGCCGTCAAACCCGGCGGCAGACCGAGCGTGAGACCCGGATCGCACAGCGCCGCTTTCGGCAGCAGATTCCACGAGTGAAAGCCGAGCTTGCGGCCATCGTCGAGGATTACGATCGCGCCGCGCGCAACCTCGCTGCCGGTGCCCGCGGTAGTCGGAATCGCGATCAGCGGTGCGGCCGCGCCGCTGATCTTCGCGCTGCCGCCTTCGATCGTCGCGTACTGCGTGAGCGGCCCCGGATGCGTGGCCGCAATCGCGACGCCCTTCGCGAGATCGATCGACGAACCGCCACCGACCGCGATCAGGCCGTCGCAGCTGGCGTCGCGATACACCTTCGCGGCGGCCAGCACCATTGCCTCGGTCGGGTTCGATGGTGTGTCGTCAAACAGCGGTACCTCGCCCAACCGCAACGCGTCGAGCGCGCGGCGCGCGATGCCGGCCGCGACCACGCCCTTGTCGCTGATCACGAGCGGACGCTCGATGCCGATGCGCGCGCATTCGGACGGCAGTTCCGACAGTGCGTCGTAGCCCAGATGAATGTGGGTCAGGTAGTAGATGTAGGCCATGCCGCTTCTCCCTGAGCGTAAGCTCATTGACCGCTGATTGACGTGGATGAACCGTTCGTTGATTCCGTTGCCGTGCTGTTCGTTCGACGTGAGTGGTGCTGTGTTTGCATTGTCGGTGGGGTTGTCTCTGTCGTTGTTGTGGTTGTTGTAGTCGCTGTGGTTGTTCTGGTCGTCATCGCCTGGCGCGTTGGCCGTTACGGCTGCCCACGCGCCGGCCTGCGCATCGCGCGATTACATCGGGCTACCTTGCCGCCACGCGCCACGCGCGCCTGATCGTTCCAGCGCGCCCGATATCGCGGTGCGACGCGTCGAGCACTGCCGCCGCGCCGTCAGCGCGCTTTTTCACGCCTCCAGCCGCGACACGCGCGCGCGCCCAGTTTCAGTTCATTGCCCCGGCCGCTCGACGAATTCGAACGGCAAGCCGCGCCGCCGCATCCACTCGCCGAGCGCCTGGCCGGTGCCCGCGCGCCACGGCCGCAGCTTCGCCGGCTCGACCAGCCGGTATTCGAGCAATTCCGGCGACAGCGCGACCGTCCCGTGAGCCTTCACGTGATACGCGATGATCAGTTCGTTCTTGCGGATGAATTCGTAGACGCCGATCAATTCGACCGTCTCCGTATGCAGCGACGTCTCCTCGAGCACTTCACGCGCGATGCCCTGCTCCGGCGTCTCGCCGTTTTCGAGAAAACCGGTGATCAGCGCGAACATCCCCTCGGGCCACGCGGCATTGCGCGCGAGCAGGATCTTGCCTTCGTACTCGACGATCGCGGCGACGACCGGCAGCGGATTGTTCCAGTGCACGTAGCCGCATTCGGTATCGGGACAGCTCTGACGGACACGGCCGCCTTCGTGTTCGGGGTCCGCGCGTTCAATCAGAGGTTTGGCGCAGCGGGGACAGAATCGGTACTCGGTCATGGCGGGGAGGCGTCTCTTCGTTCGTGTCTGTGACTGATGGTGGTGGATGCGATGGAGCGCGGTCAGGCGGCTGCGCGGCAAACTCGCTCACATCGCGCCGCGCGCCTGGCTGTGCATCACGCGGTGCAGAGCTCGCGCAGCTCGGCGGCAAAACGCTCGACCGTCTCCGGCTGCGTGTCCCACGCGCACATCAGCCGGCAACCGCCCGCGCCGATGAACTCGTAGAACTTCCAGCCGCGCGCGCGCATCGCCTTCGCGGCAAGCGGCGGCAACTGCGCGAACACCGCGTTCGATTCGCTCGGAAACATGATGCTCACGCCCGGAATTTCCTGCAACCGCGTCTGCAGCAGACCTGCCATCGCGTTCGCATGACGCGCGTTGCGCAGCCACACGTCGTTGTCGAGCAAACCGAGCCATGGCGCGGAGATGAAGCGCATCTTCGACGCGAGTTGCCCTGCCTGCTTCAGCCGATACGCGAAATCGTCGGCGAGCGCGCGATCGAAGAACACCACCGCCTCGCCGACCGGCAAACCGTTCTTGGTGCCGCCGAAGCATAGGACGTCGACGCCGGCGCGCCACGTGATCTCCGACGGATGCACATCGAGCGCGGCGACCGCGTTGGCGAAACGCGCCCCGTCCATATGCACCTTCAGATGACGGCGCTTGGCGATCGCGGCGATCGCGCGCACCTCCTCGACGCTGTAGACGGTGCCGACTTCGGTCGATTGCGTGAGCGTGACGACCTTCGGCTTCGGATAGTGGATATCGGCGCGGCGCGTGACGACCGCCTCGATCGCATCGGGCGTGAGCTTGCCGCCGATGCCGGGCGCCGTCAGCAATTTCGAGCCATTGGAAAAGAACTCGGGGCCGCCGCATTCGTCGGTTTCGATATGCGCGAGTTCGTGGCAGATCACCGAGTGGTACGACTGGCACAGCGACGCGAGCGCGAGCGAATTGGCCGCGGTGCCGTTGAACACGAAGAACACTTCGCAGTCGGTCTGGAACAGGTCGCGCAGACGGTCGCACACCTGGCTGGTCCAGGAGTCGTCGCCGTAGGCCGGCTCGTGGCCGCTGTTGTTGGCGGCGATCAGCGCGTCGAGCGCTTCGGGACAGATGCCGGCGTAGTTATCGGACGCGAAATGTTGCATGGTGGCGCGACGCGCCCGGCGACAGGCACATGGGGATGACAGAAAGCGGTCATTTTAGTGCGAGCGTGCGGAATTTGTTTTATGAGATTGGGGCTTTGGGGATGGTTGGGGCAGTGGGTGCGGGTTGCGGGTTGCGGGTTGCGGGTTGCGGGTTCGGATCACCGGGCATTTGCTCACCGGTGTCCGAAGCCCGGTCGGTTAGTTGCAGTCACAGGCGGGCATGCGGCCACGGCCGCGCGGTACGCGGGCCACCACGACGAGTCCCGCGGCGCCCGCCACCAGCGCGCCAGCCGCGAGCCACAACGCTAATGAGAACGATCCGGTGTGCGCGGCGATTGGCGCGGCCACCAGCGGACCGGCGATCTGGCCGATACCGTAGGCCGCGGTCGCATAGCCCATCAGCCCGGCAGCGTCGTCCCCATGCAGACGCCGCGCCTCGCGCATCGCAAACAGCGTGATAGCGGTGAACGGCAGGCCGATCAGAATGCTGCCGAGCGAAAAACCGCCCGCGGTCGGCCAGACGATGCCGAGCGCGATCCCGATTGCCTGCAGCACATAGCTGCCGGCAAGCAGCGCGCGGTTATCCCAATGCACGGGCAAACGCGCGGCCAGCAACGCGCCGATGATCAGCGCGGCGCCGAACATCGGCCAGAACAGGTCCGGCCACGACGAACCCGGCAGTGCATGGCGCGCGATGACCGGCAGGAACGTCGCCGTGATGATGTAGCCGAAACCAGGGATGCCGTACAGCAGGATCAGCCAGAACGCGTCGGCGCGATGCGTGGCCGGGGTTGTGCGAGCATGGCTCGCGGCGGCATGGCCAGCTTTGCGCCGGTTGGCCGCCTGGCCGTTCACCGTGGCGTCGCTGCCGAGGCTGGCCGCCTGCTCGTTCAGCGCGCTTCGGCTCGATGCGAAGCTGTCCGCCGCGCGGGGCGCCTCTCGTACCACCGCGTCAGCGCCGGCGGCGCGCGCCGCGGCTGCCTTTACCGCCGCCACACCCGCCGCCGCCGCACCCGCCGCCGGCGTGGCGCTGAACACCGGCCATACCAGCACCGACAGCACCGCCCCGATCACCGCGAAGCCGATCCACCCGAGCGCCGCGCCATAGCCACCCGCGGCACTGACCAGCAAACCGGTACCGACAATGCCCACACCCGGCCCCGTATAGATCACGCCGCTCCACACGTTGGCGCCGAGTTCGGCAAGCCGCCGCAAGCCCCACTGCGACGCGAACACGAAAGTCCACGCGCTGACCGCGCCGGCGATGAAGCGCGTCAGCGCCCACACCCCGAACTGGTCGGTGACGCCCATCACGAGCGTCAGGAACACCGTCGCGACGAGCCCCACGCGCACCATGCGCGCCGGGTCGATCCGCCATGCCGCGCAGGTGAGCGCACCGATGAAATAGCCGGCGTAGTTAAAGGACGCGAGCCACCCGCCGTGCTGGATGTCGAGCGGCGGCTGGCCGGACGCGGTGCCGTGCAGCATCAGCGGCAATAGCGGCGTGAACGCGAAGCGCCCGATGCCGATCGCCACCGCGAGCGTCACCATGCAGGCAAGCGCGGCGCGGCGAGCCGCGTGAGGTTCGTGGACGCGTTCGTACGTGTGGGATGCAACGTCGTTCATGGCCGGCGCTCCTGCAACAGTGATTTGAATGAATACTAGCTTGACCAGGCGATCTCGAAAAATGAATAATTCGGATATCAACCATCGTCAGGAGAGAATGATGGATCTGGCCGCGCTGAACATCTTTCGCGCCGTCGTCCGGGAAAACGGCGTGACGCGCGCCGCCGCAAAGCTCAATCGCGTGCAATCGAACGTGACGACGCGCATCAAGCAGCTCGAGGAGCAACTCGGCACCGATCTGTTCATCCGCGACGGCCGGCGGCTCGTGCTGACACCGGCCGGCGAAACGCTGCTGCCGTACGCCGAGCGCCTGCTGGCGCTCGCCGACGAGGCGCGTCACGCGGTGCGCGAAGATTGCCCGAGCGGGCGGCTGCGGCTGGGCACGATGGAAAGCGTCGCCGCCACGCGGCTGCCGGGGCTGCTCGCGCAATATCACCAGCAGTGGCCGGCGGTCGCGCTCGAACTGGAAACCGGCACGACCGGCAGGCTGATCGAGCGGGTACGCGAGTTCGAAGTGGATGCCGCACTGGTCGCGACGCCGCTCGACCCGGCCTCGCTCGGCGACGTGTTCGAGACCGTGCCGGTCTTTCACGAGGAACTGGTGATGCTGACACCGCGTGGCCATCGCGCGATCAGGGAAGTCAGCGACGTCGCGCTATCGACGTTGATCGCCTTCGAGCGCGGCTGCGCATACCGGGCGTATATCGAAAAGTGGTATCTGGAACACGGCGTGCGGCCCGCGCGGGTGCTGGAATTGGGCTCCTATCACGCGATCGTCGCGTGCGTGGCGGCAGGTGCCGGTGTCGCGGTTGCGCCGCGCTCGGTCCTCGATTTACAGACCGACACCAGCAATATCGCCGTGCATCCGCGGCCCGATATCGGCATGATCGAGACGCTGCTGGTCTGGCGGCGTGGACATTTTTCGTCAGCGCTCAACGCGTTGCGGCGGACGTTGCTGGAAGCGCAGCAAGAAGCTGCTGAAGCTGCGGAAGCTGCGCAGGCGGATCTGGCGGATCTGGCGGATCTGGCGGATGCGATGCCGAAGGTGGATGCGAGGGTTGTGTGAGGCGTTGGATTGACGTGCTGTGGCGGAAAAACCTGAATGCGCGTCTGAAAGCGCGCGCTGACGCAATCCCGAACTGACGTCTGGGAGCGAAGCTGGGCTGAACGAAACCGGCACAAGCGAAGCTGAAGCAAACGCGCCCGGCCAGGCGAAGCCACGACAGTAAAAAACGAAGGGGCCACGCGATACGCCAATACTGTTGGCGCGCCGCGTAGCCCCTTTTCTTCGTCCGCGGATTCAGACCCGCGGGCTGAAACTCAGATCAAAGCTGCCCCTCGACCCACGCCTTCACGCCCGCGAGCGCCGCGGGCAGGTTGGCCGGTTCGGTACCGCCAGCCTGGGCCATGTCCGGACGGCCACCGCCCTTGCCGCCGACCTGCTGGGCGACGAAGTTGACCAGCTCGCCCGCCTTCACTTTCCTGCTTGCATCAGCCGTTACGCCGGCGATCAGGCTCACCTTGCCGCCATCGACCGACGCCAGCACGATAGCCGCGCTCTTCAGCTTGTCCTTGAGCTTGTCGACTGTTTCGCGTAGCGTTTTTACGTCCGCGCCGTCGAGGGTTGCCGCAAGCACGTGCACGCCACCGACTTCGATCGCCTGGCCGGCGAGCTCGTCACCCTGGCTCGATGCCATCTTCGACTTCAGCGCGCTCAGTTCCTTTTCGAGCGCCTTCACCTGGTCCTGCACCTGGCCGATCCGCTGCGTCAGTTCCGACGGCTGCGCCTTCAGCACCGCGGCCGCCGCGTTGACGCGCCCTTCGAGTTCCTGCACGTAGCGCACCGCGTTGTCGCCGGTGATCGCTTCCACGCGACGGATACCCGCGGCAACGCCGCCTTCCATCACGATCTTGAAGAAACCGATGTCGCCCGAGCGGTGCACGTGCGTACCGCCGCACAGCTCACGCGAGAAGCCGAGGTCGAGCACACGCACTTCGTCGCCGTACTTTTCGCCGAACAGCGCCATCGCGCCGCCCTTCACCGCTTCGTCGTAGGGCATCACTCGCACGATACCGGGCGCGTTCGCCAGCACTTCAGCGTTGACGATTTCCTCGACGCGGCGAATCTGTTCGTCGGTCATCGGCGCGTTATGCGCGAAGTCGAAGCGGGTCTTGTCAGCATCGACGAGCGAGCCCTTCTGCTGCACGTGCGAGCCGAGCACATCGCGCAGCGCCTTGTGCATCAGGTGCGTGGCCGAATGGTTGCGAGCCGTGCGAGCGCGGCGCACCGCGTCGATTTCCGCCTTGACGACGTCGCCGACCTTCAGCGTGCCCTGTTCCAGCGTGCCGTGATGGCCGACCACGTCGGCCTGCACCTTCAGCGTGTCGGCGACGGCAAAACGGGTGCTCGCATTCGCGAGCACCCCCTGGTCGCCGACCTGGCCGCCCGACTCCGCGTAGAACGGCGTGTGATCGAGCACCACGACCGCCTGCTGACCGGCCCGCGCCTGCTGCACCGATGCGCCGTCCACGTACAACGCGACGACCTTCGCGTCGTCGAAGACGATTTCTTCGTAGCCGTGGAACGTGGTCTTTGCGCCCGAGTAGTCGAGGCCCTGCGCCATCTTGAACTTGCCCGCCGCGCGCGCCTGCTCGCGCTGACGCGCCATCGCTTCGTCGAACGCGGGTTCGTCGACCGTCACGCCGCGCTCGCGGCAGACGTCCGCGGTCAGGTCGAGCGGGAAACCGTAGGTATCGTGCAGCTTGAACGCGAGTTCGCCGTCGAGCGTCTTGCCACCCTTCGCATCCAGATCGGCCAGCGCGGCATCGAGAATCGACATGCCGTGTTCGATCGTCTCGAAGAAACGCTCTTCTTCCTGGCGCAGCACGTCGGTCACGCGCTGCTCCGCATCCTTCAGCTCCGGATACGCGCCGCCCATTTGCGCGACGAGGTCGGCAACGAGGCGATGGAAGAACGAACCCTTCTTGCCGAGCTTGTAGCCGTGACGGATCGCGCGGCGCACGATCCGGCGCAGCACGTAGCCGCGGCCTTCGTTGCCCGGAATCACGCCGTCGACGATCAGAAACGAGCACGCGCGGATGTGATCGGCGATCACCTTCAGCGAGTTGTTGGCCAGATCGGCCACGCCGGTCTCGCGGCCGGCCGCCTGGGTCAGCGCCTGGAACAGGTCGATCTCGTAATTGCTGTGCACATGCTGCAGCACCGCGGCGATACGCTCGAGGCCCATGCCGGTATCGACGCACTGCTTGGGCAGCGGCGTCATGTTGCCCTGCGCATCGCGGCTGAACTGCATGAACACGAGATTCCAGATCTCGATATAGCGGTCGCCGTCTTCCTCGGGAGACCCCGGCGGGCCGCCCCACACGTCCGGACCATGGTCATAGAAGATTTCCGAGCACGGGCCGCACGGACCGACGTCGGCCATCTGCCAGAAGTTGTCCGACGCGTAGCGCGCGCCTTTGTTGTCGCCGATGCGGATGATGCGCTCGACCGGCACGCCGACTTCCTTCGCCCAGATGTCGTGCGCTTCGTCGTCTTCCTGATAGACGGTGACCCACAGCTTTTCCTTCGGCAGCTGGTAGACGCCGGTTAGCAGCTCCCACGCGTAATGGATCGCGTCGCGCTTGAAGTAGTCGCCGAACGAGAAGTTGCCGAGCATCTCGAAGAACGTGTGATGACGCGCGGTATAGCCGACGTTTTCGAGGTCGTTGTGCTTGCCGCCCGCGCGCACGCTGCGCTGCGCGGTGGTGGCACGCGAATAGGGACGCGACTCCGCGCCGAGGAACACATCTTTGAACTGCACCATCCCCGAATTGGTGAAGAGCAGTGTCGGGTCGTTGCCGGGCACGAGGCTCGACGAACGGACGATCGTGTGGCCCTTCGATTCGAAGAACTTGAGGAATTTCTCGCGGATTTCAGCGGCTTTCATAGCGGGCGGGGGACGGTCCTGACGGTTCCTGACTGAGACTGGCGGTCTGTGGGATGCGCCAACTGTTCGATTCTTTAAACGACTGATTATACGGGATCGGCAAGCGTGCGCGGCACTGCGCCGGGTGGCGGGCGCCGCCCCCGGCCATCAGGCCAGGGCCGCGTGCGCCCGACGAGACAACGCCGCGCGCTGTCCTTCCGTCCGAGCCGCCCTATGACGTTCGGCCGACTGCGCCCGGGCGCGGGAATCGCTTAAGATGGCTTCCACGAACTTCGCGCGAACCCTCGCGCCGCATGCATACGTCAACAACCAACTTTCATGGGACCGGAGTTAGCGCTAAAGCGTCAACTCCGGTCGACACAGGAGATATTCAGGAATATGGGCGCTCTCAGTCACATCCGCGTGCTGGATCTCACCCGCGTGCTCGCCGGCCCATGGTGCGCGCAGACGCTCGCCGATTTCGGCGCCGACGTCATCAAGATCGAACGCCCCGAAGCCGGCGACGATACCCGTCACTGGGGGCCTCCGTATCTGAAAACGCCGGAAGGCGCCGATACGCGCGAAGCCGCGTATTACCTCGCGGCGAACCGCAACAAGCGCTCGGTCACCGTCGATATCGCGTCGCCCGAAGGGCAGCAGATCATCCGCGAACTGGCCGCGCAAAGCGACGTGGTGCTCGAGAACTACAAGGTCGGGCAGTTGAAGAAGTACGGGCTCGACTACGAATCGCTGAAACTGGTGAAGCCCGATCTGATCTACTGCTCGGTCACGGGCTTCGGGCAGACCGGACCGTACGCGCAGCGCGCCGGCTACGACTTCATCGTGCAGGGCATCGGCGGCTTCATGAGCATTACCGGCGAGCGCGACGGACAGCCGGGCGGCGGCCCGCAAAAGGCCGGCGTCGCGATCGCGGACCTGATGACCGGCATGTATTCGACCGTCGCGGTCCTCACCGCGCTCACGCACCGCGACCGCACCGGCGAAGGCCAATACATCGACATGGCGCTGCTCGACGTGCAGGTCGCGATGCTCGCCAACATGAATTCGAACTACCTCGCGAGCGGCAAGCCGCCGGCGCGCTGGGGCAATGCGCATCCGAACATCGTGCCCTACCAGACCTTCCAGACGAGCGACAGCTGGATCATCGTCGCGGTCGGCAACGACGGCCAGTTCCGCAAGTTCGTCGAAGCGGGCGGCCGCCCGGAACTCGCCGACGACGACCGCTTCGCGACGAACCCGGCCCGCGTGCGCAACCGCGACATCCTCGTGCCGATTCTGGCCGACATGGTCCGCCTGCAGGGCAAGCAGCAATGGATCGCCGCGCTCGAAGCGGCGGGCGTGCCGTGCGGGCCGATCAACGATCTCAATGAAGTATTCGAGAACGAACAGGTGGTCGCGCGCGGGCTGCAGGTCGATCTGCCGCATCCGTCGGGCGGCACGGTCAAGCTGGTGCGCAACCCGATCAACATGACCGGCACGCCGCCGCAGGCGTCGAGTCATCCGCCGCTGCTGGGCGAGCACACCGAGCGCGTGCTGGGCGATGTGCTCGGATACGACGCGCGGAAGATTGCCGAGTTGAAAGGCAGGTCGGTGATCTGACACAGAAGGCGGGTACGGGGCGACGTACGGGGCGGCGTGCGTGGCGACATCCGGAGCGACAGGCTGCCAGCCGCCTGATGGCAAGCTCAACGCGCAGTCGTCAGCGAAGCGAGCCAGGCCCGCCCTTCCTCCCAGTCGCCAAGACCGCTGTCCGCATTGATATGGCCGCGTGTGCACAGGCCGATCCAGCGGCTGCCCCATGCATTCGCGCAGGTTTGCGAAAACGGCACGCCGCCATATGGATCGTCGCTGCTCGACACGACGATGGTCGGAAACGGCAACCGCGCGAGCGGCACCGGCGCGAAACCGGTCGCGTCACGCGGAAAATTTGGCCCGGCGGGATCGGGCACCGCGACGAGCAGCGCGCCGACCACTTTCGCGAGCTGCGCCGCGCTCGCGTATTGCGAGGCCCAGAACGCCGTAGTCAGGCAGCCGAGGCTATGAGCGGCGAACACGACCGGCGTATCGGCGGCGGCGAGCGCGGCGTCGAGTGCGCGGCACCATGCGTCGCGCGAAGGATGGTCCCAGTCCGGCATCTGCACGCGGACGAACGCCGGATCGAGCGCCTCCCAGCGCGTTTGCCAGTGACCGGCGCCGGAGTTCAGGTATCCCGGCAGCACGAGTGTGTTCAGTTTCTGTTCGGTCATCGCATTCCCCGTCGTTGGTCCATCGCCCGCTTTCGCGTTGCTGGCTACCGGCGTTTCGCGCGCCATCGCCGCTTATCGCCACCGTTTATCGCCACCGTTTATCGCCGCCGTTTATCGCCGCCGTTTATCGCCGCCGTTTATCGCCGCCGTTTATCGCCGCCGTTTATCGCCGCCGGCTACGGTATCACCCGCGCGACGCCGGCGCCACGCGGATCGCCGCTATAGCGCTGCCGGTCCGCGAACACGCGGTCCTCGATCTGCGCGATCAGGTGGATGTACTGCGCCGAATTCAGCGCGAGTCCGTCGAACGCCGGTTGCCGGTCGGCGCGCATCTTCAGCAGGATGCGAACACGTTCGATCCACCGCTCCGCCGCGCGCGGCGGCACACGTGATTCTCAGCACAGGGTGATCCCTCGCACCCCAACCGGCGCCGCAGGCATCCTGAGCCGCCGCCATAAAGCCCGCCAATCCGTTTTACCTCCTGTTACAGCACCCGCCAGTGGAGCGCGCACCTCGCCCATCCGGTCGCCTGGGGGCCGCCTCGGGGCCGCTTCCGGTTCACCCTTGCACCGGCTTTACGCAGCCCCATATTGTTCTATACGCAAGCGTGTCGCCGCCCCGGCTTCATGTGAATCCCGCCGCGCCGTCGGCGGCACGCCGCACCCCCTGGCGCGAGCGAACTCGTCAGGTAGAATTGAACGCTTGGCGGGCGCGCTGCGTGCCCCACGACTTCCGATCTCTCGCATGAATACCGAACGCAACGACGCGCCAGCGGCATCCAATTTCATCCGCAACATCATCGACGACGACAACCGCACCGGCAAATGGAGCCAGCGCGTCGAAACGCGCTTCCCGCCGGAGCCGAACGGCTATCTGCACATCGGTCACGCGAAGAGCATCTGCCTGAATTTCGGCGTCGCGCGCAGCTACGGCGGCGTGTGCCATCTGCGCTTCGACGACACCAACCCGGAAAAGGAAAGCGTCGAATACGTCGACTCGATTATCGACGCGGTCAAGTGGCTCGGCTTCGAGTGGAACAAGGAAAACCACGAACATCTGTATTACGCGAGCGACTACTACGACAAGCTCTACGCATTCGCCGAGCTGCTGATCCAGCGCGGCAAAGCCTACGTGGATAGCCAGTCGGCCGAGGAAATCCGCGCGAACCGCGGCTCGGCGACCGAAGTCGGCACGCCGTCGCGTTTTCGCGAGCGTTCGGTCGAGGAAAACCTCGACCTGTTCCGCCGCATGAAGGCGGGCGAGTTCAAGGAAGGCGAGCACGTGCTGCGCGCGAAGATCGACATGTCGTCGCCGAACTTCAACATGCGCGACCCGGTGATCTACCGGATCCGCTTCGCGCATCACTACCGCACCGGCGACGCGTGGTGCGTGTACCCGATGTACGACTACACGCACTGCATCTCGGACGCGCTGGAGAGCGTCACGCATTCGCTGTGCACGCTGGAGTTCGAAGACCATCGCCCGCTCTACGACTGGATCCTGAACGAGCTTGCCGAGGCCGGCGTATTCACGCGTCCGCTGCCGCAGCAAATCGAATTCTCGCGACTGAATCTGACTTACGCGATCACCAGCAAGCGCAAGCTGCTGCAACTGGTCAACGAAGGCCATGTGGACGGCTGGGACGACCCGCGCATGCCGACCATCGTCGGCCTGCGGCGGCGCGGCTTCACGCCCGAGTCGATCCAGCTGTTCTGCGAGCGCATCGGCGTGACCAAGGTCGATTCGTGGATCGACATGAGCGTGTTCGAAGGCGCGCTGCGCGACGATCTCGACGAAAAGGCACCGCGGATCGCCGCCGTACTCGATCCGGTCAAGCTGATCATCGACAACTTCCCCGCGGGCTTGACCGAGCCGTGCCACGCGCCGGTGCATCCGCATCATCCGGAACAGGGGATGCGCGAGTTCCCGATTTCGCGCGAGCTGTGGATCGAGCGCGAGGACTTCACCGAAACGCCGCCGAAGGGCTATTTCCGCCTGTTCCCCGGCAACAGGGTGCGGCTGCGCTACGGCTACGTGATCGAATGCACGCACGCGGACAAGGACGACAACGGCAACGTCGTCGCGGTGCATTGCAATTACTTCCCGGACAGCAGATCGGGCACCGAAGGCGCGAACAACTACAAGGTCAAGGGCAACATCCACTGGGTCAGCGCCGAGGCGGCCTGCCCGGCCGAAGTGCGCATCTACGACCGGCTGTTCAAGGAGCCGCAGCCGGACGCGGGCGGCCGCGACTTCCTCGAGGCGCTGAATCCGGATTCGAAGCGCGTGGTCCAGGCCTATCTCGAAACCGGTGCGCATCATGCGCTGCCGGAACAGCGCTACCAGTTCGAACGCCATGGCTATTTCGTCGCCGACCGCGTCGATTCGAAACCGGGTAAGCCCGTATTCAATCGCATCGTCAGTCTGCGCGACAGTTGGGGGAAGCCGGCGTAAGCTGGCGGTAATAATGACGTCCGTCGCGTTGCCGGGTGCTTCGGCTTGGGCCACACGGGCTGGACAGGTGGCTTGATGCACGGCCTGGACGCGCCGGCCCCGGGAGGTCAGATGAAAATTGCGGCCCGTGGCGGCGCACATAGGGGGGACATGACTCGCATCGCACGCGGGATGCTCGCGGCGCTCGCCGCGTGCGCGGTGGCGGCCCTCGCTGGCCCGGCCCGCGCGGACGAATTGACCGGCACGCTGAAAAAAATCCATGACGACGGCGTGGTCGTGCTCGGTGTGCGCGAAGCGTCGATTCCGTTCTCGTATTTCGATGGCAAGCGCACGGTCGGCTACTCGCAGGCAATCGCGCTGCACATCGTCGACGAAATCCGTAAAACGCTCGATATGCCGCAACTGCGCGTGCATGAAATCACCGTGACATCGTCGAATCGCGCGCCGATGCTGATGAACAACCAGATCGATCTGGAATGCGGGTCGACCACGCATACGGTCGAGCGCGAAAACGTGGCGGCGTTCTCGAACAGCTTCTTCCAGTACGCGGTGCGGATGATCACCCGCAGGAACAGCGGCATCACCGATTTCGCGGATCTGGCCGGCAAGCCGGTCGTGACGACCGCGGGAACGTCCGACGAACGGCTGCTGCGCCCGCTGAATACCGACAAGCATCTGAACATGCGCATCACGAGCGTGCGCGATCACCAGGAGGCGTTCACCGCGCTGAAGGAAGGCCGCGCGGTAGCCTTCGTGATGGATGCGCCGATCCTCTACGGCTTCAAGGCGGCCGACCCGCATCCGGACGATTTCGTCGTGACCGGCACACCGCTCGGCTACGAAGTCTATGCGTGCATGTTCCGCAAGGGCGACGAGCCGTTTCGCAGCCTCGTGAACCGCGTGATCGCGCGTTTGCAAACCTCGGGCGACGCCGAGCGTCTGTACAGGCAATGGTTCACGCAGCCGATTCCACCGCTCGGCATCAACCTGAATTTCCCGCTGTCGGATGCGAACCGCGCATTGTTCGCGCATCCGAACGACCACGCGCTCGACTGAGCACAACGCCAGCGGGACGCGCGGCGGCCTGCATGCATCGCGTTATAGCGACCGATGCAATTCCGCGAGCGACAACGTCGTCTCGAATAGCCGCGTGAGACTGCGGCTCGCATAGCGCGGGATCTCGTCGATCGACGCCCAGCGGTAGTCGTCCATTTCGGGAATCAACGTGCCGTCCGAGCGGCGTGGAAACAGCGACGTACAGGTGCAGCCGGACAGATCGAGTTCGCCGGCGCCGGCGCGCGCGGCAAACAGATGCAGGTCCTTGTCGCGCCGGTAGACGAACAGCCCCAGATCCTTCAGGCGTTCGGGCCCGAGCGCGATACCGGTCTCCTCGACCATCTCGCGCAGTGCCGTCGCGTCGGGCGACTCGCCTTCTTCGCCCTGTCCTTTCGGGATGTCCCAGTGCGTGGTTTCGGTGGCATGCGCCAGCAGCACACGCCCGTTCGGGTCGAGCAGCACGATCCCGCATGACACGGTTCGCACGCTCATCGCCACATCCTAGCGCGACCGCCGTCACACATGGCACGAAGCCGCGCCGACGCCGCAACGGCGTGCGCGGCACTCGTCTTTCGCATGCGCGTCAATTCTTTTTCTGCATCTGCCAGACGCCGCTGCCTTGCTTGCAGAAGCTCGGCCGCAGATGCATCGATTGCCCTTTCGCATTGAGCACCACGGACATGTCGCGACAGGTGCGCGCGCCCTCGTTGGTGGTGCTGCCGAGCGTGATGTTCGCGTCGATCTTCACGCTGTTGCCGGTGCCGTCGTTGACCCAGGTGACGCTCTCACCGTCCTTCCTGTCGTTGAGCGCGTCGGTGACCGCGTGCTTGATCGAGTCGACGTCACGCTGCTTCATGTAGGTGATCGGCGTATCGTTCAGAAAGCCTAGATTCGCCGCCTGCGCACAGACGGTGGCGCCCAGCAGCAGGCTCGCGGTACTCAGGCGGAACAACACACGGGTTCGCATCGACATGAAGGGTTCTCCTCGAAAGTGCGCGGTGCGCGCGGCGGCTTTTGATCCAGACCTCAAAAGCATAGCATGCACGATTCGGGAATCCCGGCGCGAGCGGCGATCCAGGGTCTAGTGATTGCCGGACGGCGCTGCCGCCACCTGATAGCCATCGGTCAACGTCTTCAGAAACGCGACCACGTCGGTGATCTCGGCTTCGTCAAGCGCCGGCTTGTCGCCCGGCTTGCGGTCGAATGGCGGATCGGTATTCAGATTGGACCAGTAGCGCCGCGGCAGATCGTCGAACTTGCGTACCGTGCCGTGCGCGACCGGATAGAACTTCGCCGGGTTCGTGTCACGCTCGGCGTAAAAGCGCACCACCTGCTCGAGCGAATGGTAGATACCGTTGTGGAAGAAACTCTGCTTCAGCGCGACGTTACGCAAGGTCGGCGTGCGGAAGAGGCCGCAGAACTCGTCGCGGCCCTTCAGGTCGGTACGCTCCGGCCCGCACGCGCCGAGATCGTAGAAACGCGGATCGCGATTCATCGGCAGCGCGCGGTTGCGCGGCACGCCGATCGCAATCAGGCCGAAGTCGCTGAATTGCGGCGGTGCGCCGTCCCTGGTGCGCTGGCTGATGTGGCAACTCGCGCAGTTGCCCTTGCGTTCGTCGTTGAACAACTCGAGACCGTGCCGTTCGGCGGCGCTGAGTTGGGCTTTGCCGGCCAGATAGGCGTCGTATTTGCTCGTATACGGATAGAACAGCTCGGGGGTCTGCTCGAATGTGCCGAGCGCCTGCAGCACCGCATTGAAGGTGGCGTCGTCGCTGTCGAAAACGTGTTCGCCGAACGCCTCGCGAAACGCATCGGCATAGGGCGTGGCCTTGACCGCCGCGCTCACGCGCGCGGGCGAGCTGCCCATTTCGAACGACGACAGGAGCGGAATGCGTGCCTGCAGGCTGCCGCGATCGACGCGCCCGTCCCAGGTGAGGCCGCCGGTCGGGCCGGCATCCACACTTTCGTCGCCTTCGTCGTCGGACTCGTGATAATGCTCGGCAAACGCCGGCACCGATTGCAGGTACTTGAGCGTCGGCGCCGCGCGCAGGCCGGCGCGATGCATGTCGTTGCCGCCCAGTTGCACCGACAGCGCATTGGCCGGCGCAAAGCCGTGTTCCGGGCTGTGGCACGACGCGCAGGCAAGCTTGCCCGAGCCAGATAGCGTGGGATCGAAGAAAATCTGCTTGCCGAGCGCTGTCATGCGCCGCACCGATTCGTAGACCTGCGCACGAGTCTGACCACCTTCGTGGCCGCTTTCGTGGCCGCTTTCGTGGCCGCTTTCGTGGCCGGCAGCCGCGGCGGCGGATGCGCCCACCGGTGCGGCGGTTGCGATCGCCTGAGCGTGGCCGGCGCCGGCCGCATTTCCACTTGCGCCGCTGCCCGTATCCCCGCTCGTGCTCGCACCCGCATCCGCGCCGGGCGCACGGCCGTCACAACCTGCCAGCAGCGCCGTCAAACCTGCCGCCGCCAGCATGAAAGTCACTGCCCGACGCACACGCGCCGCGCTGCGTCGCGCCGAACGCACCGCCTCTTCTCGCCCTTCCAGACCTGCCCGCATAGTCCCGGTATGAATCCACGATATCGAAGCCGACGAGCGTATTTCGTTTTCATGTCTACAACATGACATTCTCCATACGCTAACTTACCTTATTAAATGCTTTTGTAATTTATTACATATTCCTGTCAAATACTGACGACAAACTTTCGCCGCCACGCCGCTGATCACAGCCAGCGGCGCGGCCTGTCCCCAACGCGAGAGTGAGAACCTATTCGATGAACAAGAAACTGATCTGCGCGACGCCGATTGCGATCGCGGCGGCGTTGAGCCTCTATGCATGCGGCGGCGACGAAGTCACGCAGCCGGATATTTCGTCGATCAAGACGGTCGTCGTGATCTACGCGGAGAATCGCAGCTTCGACAACCTGTACGGCAACTTCCCCGGCGCGAACGGTCTGCAGAACGTGAATGCGGCGAACTCGACCCAGGTCGACCGCAACGGCGCGCCGCTCGCGACGCTGCCGCTCGTCTGGAGCGGACTCACGCAAACCGGCGTGAGCCCGGTCGTCACCGAGGCGATGACGGCCAATCTGCCGAATAGCCCGTTCGCGATCGACGATCCGAAAGGCTTCAATACGCCGATCACCGCGACGACGCGCGACCTGTATCACCGTTTCTACGAGAACCAGATGCAGATCGACGGCGGCAAGAACGACAAGTTCGCCGCGTGGGCGGATTCGGGCGGCCTCGTGATGGGCCATTACTCAATGAATGCCGACAAGCTGCCGCTGTGGAAGATCGCGCAGCAATACACGCTCGCCGACAATTTCTTCATGGGGGCGTTCGGCGGCTCGTTCCTCAATCACCAATGGCTCGTCTGCGCGTGCACGCCGCTCTATCCGAACGCGGACGCGAGCCCGGCGGCCGGCTCGGTGTCGGCGGTCGAAAGCGACGGCGTGACGCTGAAGGTCGCGTCGAACTCGCCGGCTTCGGCCATCGACGGGCCGCCCAAGTACGTGCTGTCGGGCAATCTGACGCCCGACTTCTACGCGATCAACACGATGCAGCCGCCGTATCAGCCGAGCGGTAACAAGGCGGCCGCGGGCGGCGACGCGAACCTCGCCGATCCGTCCGCGGCGACCACGTTGCCGCCGCAGACGCAGCGCCACATCGGCGATCTGCTGAACGACGCGAAGGTGTCGTGGGCCTGGTATGGCGGCGCATGGGGCGCGGCCGTGTCGGCGGCGCAGAGCGGCGCGCAGAACGTGATCTACGGCGCGAATCTGACGGCGCCGAACTTCCAGCCGCATCATCAGCCGCTCAACTACTTCGCGGACCTGGCGCCGGGCACCGCGAACCGCGCGCAGCACCTGCTCGACGGCGGCCTCGGCGGTTCGGAATTCATCAAGGCGATCGATGCGGGCGCGCTGCCGCAGGTGTCGTTCTACAAGCCGCAGGGCAATCTGAACGAGCACCCGGGCTATACCGACGTCGCCTCGGGCGATCAGCACATCGCGGACGTGATCGCGCATCTGCAGAAAAGCCCGCAGTGGAACAACATGCTGGTCGTCGTGACCTACGACGAAAACGGCGGCTTCTGGGATCACGTCGCGCCGCCGAAGGCCGACCGCTGGGGTCCGGGCACGCGTATTCCGGCACTGATCGTGTCGCCGTACGCGAAGAAGGGTTACGTCGATCACTCGCAGTACGACACGACGTCGATCCTGCGCTTCATCACGCGCCGCTTCGCGCTGCCGACGCTGCCGGGCATCGCCGCGCGCGACGCGGCACTCGCGAGCAACGGCGGCAAGCCGATGGGCGATCTGACGGCGGCGTTGAATATCAAGCAGTAAGAGCGGGAAATCGGGCGCGACAACGCGCGCGACTGAACGTCGAGAGTGGCGGAGGAAGGCGCGGGAAAACACCAAGCGCGTAGCGATGGGCGGCGCGCAACGGCTGGCACGTCACCCATGCCACCGCCGCGAACGGGACTGACCGGTTCCGTATTACGGGACCTTTGACGGGCAGCTTCGGCTGCCCACTTTTTTTGTGGCCGCACTTTGGTGATCGCAGTTTGGTGACCGCGCATCGAGAGCGTGCGGCGTAGCCTGCGGACGCTATCGATGCTGGCAAAGACCCGCATGAGGACGCCGCCGGGCAGCGCACTGCCCATGAGGTGCGAAAGGCTGAAACCCGCCGACGGGAGGTAACCGTAGTCGAAGCTTGGGCCGCGCTTCGCCGCGCACTTGCCGACGGCGGGCACATTCTGGTCGCACTGAAGGTGAACAAGGATATCGGCGCGGCTGCGGGTCAGCGCGGCGCGAACGCACACATTACGACCGTGGGCGTGATTCGGGGCGTTGACGCGGCGGCACAGTACCAGCTCGTAGGATCCAGATTTGACTGGCAAGTGGTGCGGCCGCTTCGCAGCCTCACGGCCGAGTCTGTCGGAGAGATGAACGACAAGGAAATTGTGGCGGCGGCCACCGAGATTCGCGATTTGCGCGGCAGCCTTCAGGCGGCGAACGCCTTTCTGGCCCCGGCCGCACAGTTTGTCTCGATCGACAATCTGGCTGGGTTCGAACGACTGAAGGAGACTCTGCCCGCGAGAATGCGCACATCCCGGCTCGAGCGAATCTTCGCCAGATTGCCCAACCTGCTTACGAGTTGATGCCACTCAATGCGAAGCGGACTTGGACGAGCCGCCTCATATCATCCAGACGGCCCGCCGACCACGAGACAGGCTTATTTGGCTACCTGAGTCTATCGCACCGCCGGATCGACCTTCTTTGCCAGCGACGAGAAGATGTTTGCGAGATCCTGATAGTTGAGCTTGCCTTCGGCAATATCGACCATGATCTCTTCGAGCGCCTGTGTTCGCTCGACTTCGTACCCTTCTATGAGGAGATAGGTAAGGGCTGAAACGAGTGCTGTTCGTTTGTTAGCGTCAGAGAACGCGTGACCGCGCGCGATTGCCTCTGCATACAACCCGGAGATTTCAAAAACATCCGCCAATCCATCGTAGTGAACCCGATTCTCAATACGACCAAGGGCGCCCGCCAAGGCGCCCCTGTTCGCGTTGCCATTGAGACCCGGCTCCTGGCTAAGGATGAAGTCGTGCACGAGCACGACCATATCCACGTCAAGAATCATCTCTTCGCGAGAGCCTGGATGACGGAATGATGTTGCTCGTAGACACGTTTAGCGGCAGTAACAATCTGCCTACGACCATCCGCGGAGCTTGCATTGACCTTTGTTGTTGGGAGCTGTACGCCTACCCGGGCCTTTACTTCGACTCCGTGGATATTCCCGGTCTTTCCTTTCATGACCATGGAATCTCCTTCGGGGTTGGGTTTTAGAGGGCTGTCACACCGTTGTTAACGGCGATTCTACACAAAAAGTCTATTCGCAATATTTTGCGAGTTAGGTGTGACTGTCGCAGCGCGTCACACCCCGGTCGGTTCGGCGCCGCACAGTCTCCATGTGACGGCAAGTGGTTCAAATACAAGCATTAACACGAGGCACGATACATCAGAGGCGCACCGTAATTTGCTCAGGGGTTCCCCGAGAGTAGTGTTCCTGCAACACCCGTAGATCCCTGTGTCCGCCGATCTTCGCCAGCGTCATGGCGTCGATCCCGTGCGCTAGCTGCAGCTAGCGGCGGTTCTTTGCCGCTTCCTTCCACTCATCAGTGCGGAGCTTGCGCTCCGCTGCGAGCCTTACGGGTTCCGCCATCTCGTTGATGGTGCTCGCCTCGCCGGTCTGCCCTACGTACCGTACGCACCATGACGACCGAGGCAAGCAAAATCGTGACGGCTACCCACGCCCGGAAAGCCCAGCGCCTGATCAGCGTTTCCGCATTGAGGAACGTCCAGGTATTGCTAAACCAATCCAGCACGACCGGTACAGTGATCTTTTCGTAAGCTAGGTAAGCGGCAATCCCTGCTGTCGCAGTGCCGCCGAAGATCGCGATGAGCAGGGGGGTTGAAGTAGCCCCGTGGACTCACTCATTGCTCGATGTCTGCCATTCGTTTTTCTGTTTAACAGCACATCACCGCGTAACCCCGGTGTAACCCCGCAGAAGTGCGGGAGCTTGAAACTGGTACGGCAGGAGGGGCTCGAACCCCCGACCCTCGGCTTAGAAGGCCGATGCTCTATCCAGCTGAGCTACTGCCGCATTGATCGATATCCGCATGAAACCGCGCTCCAGCCGATGTCGCCACCGGTGCCGCCAGATTCCGGACAGACTGAAATTCTAACTGAGTGCGCAGAAGACCGCGAATTCGACAACCCTCGCGGATCACCGCAGGCCGTCTCGTACAACGGCCCGGTCCGGCACGCCGGCTGCGCGGGCCCGGATTATAACCGATCGATTTCAGCGCGCGACCGCCCGCGCTTCTCGCGCAATCAGACCGGCTGCGGATGCAGCATGAACCAGCCGAGGAACAGAATGCCGGCAATCGCGCAGTACAGGCCGAACGACGCGAGACGGCCGCGGCCCTCGAAATAGCGCATCAGGAAACGCACGCTCAGATACGCGGCGATCGCGGTCAGCACGCCGCCGAGCAGCGCGTCGGCGAGTTGCCCCGGCGCATGGAACAGCTTCGGCAATTCGAGCACGCCGGCCGCGAAGATGATCGGCGTGCCGAGCAGGAACGAAAACTCGGCGGCCTTTTCGGCGGTGAGGCCGGCCGCGTTACCGGCAATCATCGTCAGACCGCTGCGCGAGAAGCCCGGAATCAACGCGCCGATCTGCGCGAGGCCGACGAAAAACGCCTGCCGGAACGTCATCTTCTCCGGCGCCTGATGCGCGCGTGCGCGTTGCAGCCGATCGCCGAACCACAGCAGCACACCGTTGACGATCAGCGCGATCGCGACGATACGCAGGTCGTGAAAAATCCGCTCCAGCCGCTTTTCCAGCAGCAGACCGACGAGACCCGCCGGAATCGTGCCGATGATGAGCGCCCACATCATGTGGCCATCGTCGTTGCGGCGGCCGCCGAGCGATGCGAAAAAGCCGCGCACGAGCGCGCACCAGCGCTTGCGGAAGTACCACAGCAGCGCGAATGCGGTGCCCAGATGAAGCGCGACGAGAAACGGCAGCAGCTGCGGCGCGTGCTTGTCGATATGCATGCCGAACAGCGACGGCACGAGCAGCGTGTGACCGAGGCTGCTCACCGGGAACAGTTCGGTAACGCCCTGTAGCACGCTCAGGAAAATCAGAAACGACAGGTTCACGCGGCGGTCCTTGTAAAGAAAGTGTCAGGAACTGCGCCGCACAAACGAAAGGAGCGGCACGTCAAAAGGCGCACCGATTATGCCTGGCTGCGATGTCAGCGCCAAGCGCTGCGGCTACATTCGCCTAAATATTGACGCGCTGCGTCACAACTCGACACCGTTGTTACGCGAGGGAAAGAGGTCGGCTATGCCGCGACGAGTACGAACGCTGATCTCGACAGCGGCGAAGCGCAAAGCAGCGGAAGCGGTGTGACGCGATACCCGCGCGGGCGGATCGAAGCGGACAGGACGCGGATCGCTTCGGCTGACGGCAACGGCGCGGGTTGCGGTGAAACGCGGGCAGAACTCGCCGAATTCAGCGTTTGAGCGAGTGAAAGAAGTAATACGTGCTAGCCGTGAAGATACCGAACAAGGCCACGCCCATTGCCATTGCAAGATCCATAACGCCCTCCTGAGCCGGTCGCGCCCGGAAGCTGGATTTACCGGACGATCTGGCAGATTATCGGTAAGGTTCGCGTTTGCCGGACACCCGCAATTTCCCGAGAAGGGTTTCCCCGTAGCGTAAAGCAGCGCAGAATTACCGCTTTGCCGCGCGCGGGAGCGCCTGCCGCCCACGCCGCGAGGGCCGCCGCAAAGCACCGGCAGGCCACGCGGCCATGCCGGTTGCACGGTCCGCCAGCGAGCCCTTCAACTTTCTTATCCAGCCACTCAGCCATCATGCCTCTCTCCCCGGAACAGGACATTCTCGAGATCGACCTGGACAACTCCGTGCTCCGCTTTTCGCCGCAAGCCGGCGGCCGTCTGCTGTCGTGGACAATCGACGGCGAGGAGGTGATCCACTGGCCCGAGCACGCCGACTGGAGCGTGCCCGCGCGGATTCGCGGCGGCAATCCGCTGCTCTTTCCGTTTCTCGGCCGCCATCGCGTCGACGGCAGGATCGGCTACTGGCGCGACGCGCAGGGCACGGTGCGGGAACTGCCGATGCACGGCTTCGCGCGCGATCTGCCGTTCGACGCCCACGCCGACGTGCACGGCGCGGGCCTCAGGATGGTGCTGACCGATACCGAAGCGACCCGTGCGGCCTACCCGTTCGGCTTCCGTTTCGAGGCCGCCTACAGCCTCGCCGACGCACGCACGCTCGACGTGACGCTCACCACCACGAATACCGGCGACGCACCGCTGCCGTATTACGCCGGCCATCACTTCTACTTCACGCTGCCGCATGCGCTGCGCGCCGAGACCACGCTCGAACTGCCCCGCACCGGGCGGTGTCATCAGCAGGACGACGGCTCGATCAGCGCGATGGAGCCCGGCGAGCCGAGCTATACGCTCGACGAGGCACTCATCCACGACCGTTTCCATTGCCTGACCGGCGCGCCCGAGCGGCCGGTGCGGCTGCTCGCGCCCGGCATCGGCCGCGTGATCACGATCGATCTGCTGCGGCCGGGCTCGGTGCCGTGGTACTCGGTGACGACGTGGACCGAGAAACCCGACTCGGACTTTTACTGCGTGGAGCCGTGGCTCGGCTTGCCGGACGCGATTCACAACGGCCGGGGTTTGCGCTGGCTCGAAGCGGGCAAAACCGAGACGGCGGCACTGCGCATCACGGTCGGGAAGACGCGCTGAAGCGGGCCGCGCCGACACACAGCGCGTCAGCGCGGCATCGGTGCGCGGCCGCCCTTTCGCGTACCGCGAAGCAAAACCGTTAGAATCGCAAGCTTTGTACTCCTCTGTCGCGTGATCGGGATCGGCGCGCGGCAGCGCTTTGCGAGGTCCAATGCTGGAAACAACAAGAATGAAGCGACTCGGCTGCGCCGCCTTGCTCGCGCTGCTCGCCGCGTGCGGGTCGGCGCCGGTGGCGCCCGGGTACTACCGGGTCGAACGGGGCGATACGCTATCGAAGATCGCGCGCGCGAACCGGCAATCGGTGCAGAGCATCGCGCGCTGGAACAACCTCACCAATCCCGACAGCATCGAAGTCGGCCAGGTGTTGCGCGTCGTGCCGCCGGCGGGCGCGGCGTCGACGAGCGGCGCACTGCGCAGCAATGGCGGCAGCGGCAGCGGCGCAAGCGCCTCGGCCGCGCCGCGTCCAGCGCCCACGGACAATGCGCCGGCCACCGCGCCCTCGTCGATCTCGCTCGTGTGGCCGGCCGACGGCACCGTGATCCGTCGCTTCGACGGCGGCAATTCGAAGGGCATCGACATTGCGGGCTCGGCCGGCACGCCGATCGTCGCGGCGGCGCCGGGCACCGTCGTGTATGCGGGCAACGGCTTGCGTGGCTACGGCAATCTGCTGATCCTGAAGCACAACGCCGACTACCTGACCGCGTATGCGCACAACCGCGTGCTGTTCGTGAAGGAAGGCGAAGCGGTCAAACGCGGTCAGAAAATCGCCGAAATGGGCGACACCGACACCAATCGCGTGATGCTGCATTTCGAGTTGCGCTATCAGGGCCGCTCGATCGATCCGTCGAAGGCGTTGCCGCCACGCTAGGCGCACGCGAGACGGCTGGCACTGGCACTGCGGCTGCGCTTGCGCATTTTGCGGCACGCGGGATCGTCGCGTGCCGCCGTGGGTCGCGAAACGGCCACGAAATCCGCACGACCGGCAGGCGCCGCAAAGCGGCCACGGGAACCCCGCGTGCTATAAACGCTCAATTCGAAGCGGCGTGGCTTCGCGCGATGCCGCTTCCGCTATTTGCGAGGAATCTGAAATGAAGAGCGCGTTGGCGAGCGTCGCGACGGCCGCAGCGATCGGTACGGGTCTGTTGACGCTCGGTGGCCTCGGCGGCTGCTCGAGCACGACCACGATGACCTATCTGCCGAGCGGCGAAACCGGCTTCGCGATCAACTGCAGCGGCAGCGACGCGAGCACGAGCTGGGGCGAATGCTACAAGCGCGCGGGCGAAGTCTGCGGCAATTACGGCTATGACGTGGTATCGAAAGACGTCGACAACGGTGCGACTTCGGGTGGTTCGATCGGCGGCATTTTCGGCGCAAACGTCAAGAACCGGTCGATGGTGATCCGCTGCAAGCAGTAACGGCCATACCGGCGCCACGCGTCGCGCCAGGCCACCCTTGCCGCCTGGCGGCCGCGCCAATGCCCGGAGCTCGGGTCGATGCGCGCGGCAAAGCGCAACAGCAACGCAAGCGCGATCGGCCAGACACCCAGAAAGATGATCAACCAGCTCATGAGCCGCGCGACGAAACGTAATTCTTCATGATCCGTCGCACGTGTGAATCCGCGGTGAACCTTTCGTAAGCCACTGAAAAGTCCGCGTCGATTCACGAGAAAAAAAGCCCGGCGCGGGGCCGGGCTAACGGGGGTTCGGCGCATATCGGCAAAGGACCGGTTCACCATGCGCCAGAACGAAATTTATCAATCCCCATTTACTAGCGCAATCCATTAATTTCGCAGTCAATGTTACATGGCGTACCGATTCCGCAAACCGTGAATCGGAAATGTCGGAATGCGACCGGCTAAAATCGCCGCAGCGCCGGCAACGGATTTTGCAAAAGTATGTGAACCGGAATGCGCGAATGGCGCGCCAGCCAATAGCGTCGGCATGTCTGCGGAAAACCCGCCGCGAAACGCCTGACAAAACGATTTTGGCCGATTTTAACTAATGCATCAGACCTTAAGGCGGATTTTTCTCAACCCTATCAGCTTGGTGCGCCAGCGCACGTAACAGCGAAATTAGTTTCCAGCCAAACGGAAATAAGCGTTTTTATTTTTGAGATGAAAAAATTCGCGAATGGCGAAAATAATAACACGGCGAATCAAATGGCAAACAACTGATTTTCATTCGAATCAGACTTAACCGGATTAATCTGACGATAAATCGCGCGTTCGGATGAAGCGCCGCACCGATTGTTACTCCATTGAATCCACGGTACCGAAGGTTCAGAATCCGACAGAGTTCCGGCGACTGGCGGAACACCGCCCAGGGCGTTCGCATAGCCCGACGCGCGTCGCCCGAGCGCCCGCACCGATGGTTTATAGTGACGGCCCCGCCCGTCCCCGCGCTTACGATGACTTCCAACGACACCTCCCACAGCCCGCTGTACGCGAAACTACTCGGCGAAACCGCCAAAATCGGCTGGAGCGAACTCGAACGGTTCTTTGCCCGCGGCATGCTGCTGCGGGTCGCGCGCGACCTCGATCTCGTCAGCGTCGCCGAAGCGATCGCCAGTGATGACACCACCCAGGTCACGCAATGGCTATCCGCTGGGCTCGTCGAGCGCGTGCAGTCGGAGACCGCCGCCGATTTCGCCGCGCGCGATCCCGACCTGTGGGCGGCGGTCGTCTCGCCGTGGGTCTGCGTGCAGGAGCGCTCTTGAGCGACGCCGGGCCCGAGGCCCGCACGCCCGAGCTCCACGACGGAACGCCCTCCGCTACCACCCGCGCCGCCAATGCGCCCGCGCTGCCGGTGCGCTGGCACCGCCGGGTGCTGGCGCTCGCGTTTCCGATCGTCCTCGCGAATCTCACTCAGCCGATCCTCGGCGCCGTCGATACCGCCGTCGCCGGTCATCTGGCCGATGCGTCGTATCTCGGCGGTGTCGCGCTCGGCGGCCTGTTCTTCAATTTCGTGTTCTGGGGCTTCGGCTTCCTGCGCATGGGCACGACCGGCCTCGTCGCGCAGGCACACGGCGCGCGCAATCGCGACGAGCTGCGCAACAGCGTCGTTCGCGCACTGCTGATGGCGGCCGCGATCGGCGCCTTCGTATTGCTGGTGCAGCAGCCGTTGATCGGCTACGCGCTGCGTCTGATCGGCGGCAGCGACGCGGTACAGCACCACGCGCAAATCTACTGCCACGCGCGCATCTGGGCCGCACCGCTCGCGCTCGGCAACTATGTGGTGCTCGGCTGGCTGCTCGGCACGCAACGGGTGCGGCTCGCGTTGCTGTCGCAGGTGTTCATCAACAGCGTGAACATCGTCGCGGTGCTGCTCTATGTGTACGCGTTCGATTGGGGCGTGGCCGGCATCGGCGCGGCCACCGCGACCGCCGACGCGCTCGGCTTCGTGCTCGGCCTCGCGCTGCTGTGGCATGGCCGCCCGCGCGATCTGCCCGCGCTGAACCGCGCCGCGCTGTTCGATGCCGCCGCGCTGAAGCGGCTGGTCGTGCTCAATCGCGACATCTTCGTGCGCACGCTGTGTCTGCTGGCATCGTTCGGCTGGTTCGCGCATCTCGGCGCACGGCAAGGCGACGCGACATTGGCCGCCAACGCGCTGCTGCTGAATTTTCAAACCTTCATGGCGTACGGGCTCGACGGCTTCGCGCACGCGGCCGAAGCGCTGGTCGGCGCGGCGATCGGCGCACGCGACCGGCATGCGTTCGCGCAGGCGGTCAAGGCGACCGCGCTGTGGTCGGCGCTCGGCGCACTCGGCTTTGCGTTCGTGTACCTGGGCGCGGGCGCGTGGATCATCGAAAAGCTGACCGATCAGGCCGCCGTGCGCGCCGCGGCCGAAACCTATCTGCCGTGGGCGGCGCTATCGCCGGTGATCTCGGTGTGGGGCTTTCTGCTCGACGGCGTGTTTATCGGCGCGACGCGCACACGCGAACTGATGGTGTCGATGGTGATATCGCTCGTGGTGTTCGTCGCGGCGTCGTCGCCATTGCTCGCGCTGCACGGCAATCATGGGCTGTGGGTCGCGCTGCTGATCTTCATGGCCGCGCGCGGCGTGACGCTGGCGCGTTATCTGCCGCGCGTCGCGCGGGGGATCGCGGCGGCGTAGCGAGCAGGTCCGTCGTGCGCGTTTTCAGGACAGCTTCGCGCGGCGTAGCGGTTTTGTCGCGAATCTTTTTTACCGCGGGACCACGCCGCTGACGCGGCGGCCAGCGGGCCCTGCGTTGCGCGGGCTCGACGGACAGAGACAGCCGGTTACGGCTTGAAACAAGCGCATACATATCGGCCGGCGCGCACACCCTAGAATGCTTCCAGCCCGCGCTCAACGCGCAAACAGTCAGCGCGGGTCAGAGGTGCCGGCGTGCCCGCGCCGGTGCTTCGCCTTCCCTTCAGCCGTCCCTTCAGCCGCTCCCCGATCTGTGCGGCGCCCGTTCGCCGCTTCACGCGTTTGTGCGTTTGCGCGCTTGCGTCTTTGCGCTTTCCGCTCGTTGCCCTTTTGCGGCATTCCTTTGCATTCGGCTCGCGTGATCGCCGTCGCGGCACGGTCGTCTTCATGCGCGGCCGGTGAAGACGAGACCGAGCGCGGTGCGCCTATTCCGCGGCGGGCGCGGGCAGCATCGACGGCGGCCGATCGTCGGTGGGCACGCCGTGGTAGTCGGCGGGATCCTGCGGCGGGGTGCCGCGATGGCCTGACGGGTGATCGGCGCAACCAGCAACACCGGCAACACCGGCGGACAGCAGCAAGGCAATGGTCAGAACACGGATCATCAGCAGTTGTCTCCAGCACAAAAAGGTGGGGCAAAAGATAGGCGGGTTGATGCACATCCCGCGGCGCGTCGGGAGTCTACCCGCAAAGTGCGCGACGCGATGCCGCCGTGCGCAGCGCCGCGTTCCCGATACGTGAGATTTCGCAAGACCTGATCTACTATAAGATCATCGTCGCATGTTTCAGGAGACTGCCATGGACGCTGAATCGATCGCGGGTCTGATCGGGCTCGCAATAGGTCTGCTCGTGCTGGCCGCGTTGTCGGTTTTCGAATCGCGAACCTACAAACGCGAACACGGGGGCGAGGGCATGGTCCATCACTGGCTCGCGCATCAGCATCTGCATATGCCGCATTGGAAACGTCCGCGGCATTGAAAGCGGTGCGAGTCGAGTGGCACGTTGCGCCGGCGCATGTGGGCGCGTTGATTTTCGGCGCCGCCAGACACAGTCCCGGCGCTGCCACGTAGGCGCTGCTACGTCATAGAACACGAATTTCGCCTCCGAAAACCGCGCTGCGGTGATCCGCGTGTCGATCCGCGCGCCAATCCGTGGCCATCGCGGCGCGCGGATCGCATCGAGCGCCGGTTAGTCACGTCGAATCGACTACTCGAACTCGTCGAGGCTCATCGCGCGTATTCGCGCCGGCATCGCAGGTACGCACGCGACGTGCGCCACGCGTTTGCCGTTCCGATCGGCGCATTGCCCAGTTGGCCGTATAGCAGCGGCTGGGGCTGCCGGCCGACCTGCCTCGTCGGTATCGTGCCGATCATCGTGATCAATCCGCTGTTGATGGGACGCATATAGACCGAGGGATTGACGCCCCTGCCCCATACCCCGTAGAATCTCGGATTCGTCGGAGCGTAGCGCAGCCTGGTAGCGCATCTGATTTGGGATCAGAGGGTCGAAGGTTCGAATCCTTTCGCTCCGACCAAGAAAATCAAGGACTTACGGTGTTTCACCGTAAGTCCTTTTTCTTTTTCCTGCGTCGATCCCAACCTTGCCCTCAACGACTTGCGGGACCGATGGCATGTTCCCACAATTGTCACGTGCGTCACGTGCGTCACGTTCGGCAGCCAAGGCAGCCGATGTCGCGCACGCTGGACGCGCCCCTTTCAGCGCACCGCGAGCAACGCACCGAGCGGCATGCGCGAGCGGATCGCGAGCGTCGCATCGAAGCGCATCACGAGCGGCTCGGCATGCGCGACTTCGACCGACGCGATCGCGTCGTCGGCGATGCGATCGAGCTGTTTGAAAAGCGCGCGCAGCGAATTGCCGTGACCGATCATCAGCACCGATTTCCCGCGCGCGAGCGCCGGCGCGACGCAGTCGTCCCAGAGCGGCAGCACGCGATGCAGCGTGTCACGCAGGCTCTCGGTGCGCGGCAGCGCGTCGGGGCACGGCATCGCGTCGTCGTGCAGCGCGCTCACCAGTTCGGCGTGCGTGTGGGCATCGAGCGGCGGCGGCGCCAGTTCGAAACCGCGCCGCCATTGGCGCACGCGTTCCACGCCATAAGCGAGCGCCGCCGCGTTCTTCTCCATGCCGGTCAGCGCGCCGTAGTGCCGGTCGTTCAGGCGCCACGAACGAACCGTTTGCGGCACCGGCCGCTCGAAGGTCTGCATCGCATGCGCGAGAGTATCGATCGCGCGCGACAACGCGGACGTCACCGCGAGATCGAACTGCAGGCCGGCTTCGCGCATCTGCTCGCCAACGCGCCGCGCGTCGGCGACGCCTTGCGCGGAGAGCCCGACATCGGTCCAGCCGGTGAAGCGGTTCGCGCGATTCCAGATCGACTGGCCATGACGCAGCACGACCAGCGTCGCGGGTTGAGCGCTCATTCCGATGCCTCCGCGTCCATTGCAGCGCGGGCTCGCGACGGCCAACCGACAGGCCGCCTGACGAGCCGCCCCATAGACTTCAGGTACGCATCGACAAAAACCGGATCGAGCCGCGCGAGGCTGTCCCAGGCGGGGCTCGCTTTGCCGTGCAGGCTGACGAGTTCGTCGCGCGGACGCGACGGATCGGGATGCGGCGGAGCAGGATGCGGCGGAGCGTGGGTCATCACGTCAATTCCATCGTAAGCTGAACAACATCGATATCGGTACACCGGTGGCGCAGCGGGCTCACGACACGCGCAGCCGCGCAAGCTGCACATGCAAGGGTCCGGGCAACGCGCCGCCGAATACGCAACATACTACCCGCAACCAATCCGCGTAGTCGGGCATCCGGCTTGCGCATCATCGGCTACACATGCCACAGTGCTTGCGCACGGTGCGCGCATGCCGCGCGCAACGAACCCGCGCCGGCCGGCCCACAGCGCACGCATCCACCGCCTCTCATCCGCCGCCTCACAAGGAGACCCGCATGGACCTGATCCTCTGGCGTCACGCCGAAGCCGAAGATGTCGCCCCCAGCGACCTGTCGCGCGCGCTCACCACACGCGGGCGCAAGCAGGCGCAAAGCGCCGCCAGGTGGCTGCGCGCCCGTCTGCCCGACGACGCGCTCGTGCTCGCGAGCCCGGCGGTGCGCACGATCCAGACCGCGGAAACGCTGACTGACCAGTATCGCGTGGTGCGCGAAATCGCGCCGGACGCGAGCGCGAACGACGTGCTCGAAGCGGCCGGCTGGCCGGGCGGCATCGCGCAGACGGTGGTGATCGTCGGACATCAGCCGACACTCGGTCATGTGGCCGCGCGCCTGATCGGCGGCAGCGATGCGAGCTGGCCGATGAAAAAAGCCAGTATCTGGTGGATCGCGAGCCGCGAGCGCGACGGCGAGGATCAGGCGGTGTTGCGTGCCGCCATCACGCCCGAGCTGCTCTGAACCCAGGTTTCGGCTGACACGCCCGACATTACAAGACTCACGCGGGCGGCTTACGCGCAGTCATCCAATCGTCACGGCTTTGCCATGCAAGCGTCACCAGGCGTTACTACATTGGCGAAAAAAGAAATTCCTCTTTTTTTGATCAGGACCGCCAATGCGAGAATTGCCGACGCCCACCCTGCCCTTCGCCTCGCTCCTCGAGTCGCGCCGTCTGCCGCGCGCCGAGGAAACGGTTACCGCGCAGCATCGACTGCAAGTGTCGTGGGCGCGTAACGACGAAGAACTGCGTGAAGCGCAGCGTCTGCGTTACCGCGTGTTCGCCGACGAAATGGGGGCGCGCCTGACCGGCCCCAAGGGCCTCGACGTCGACGCATTCGATTCGTACTGCGACCATCTGCTGGTGCGCGATCTCGACACGCTGCAAGTGGTCGGCACCTATCGGGTGCTGCCGCCGCATCAGGCCGCGCGTATCGGCCGTCTGTACGCGGAAAGCGAGTTCGACGTGTCGCGTCTCACGCATCTGCGCGCGAAGATGGTCGAAGTCGGCCGCTCGTGCGTGCACGCCGACTATCGCAGCGGCTCGGTCATCATGTCGCTGTGGGCGGGGCTTGCCTCGTACATGAAGCACAACGGCTACGAGACGATGCTCGGCTGCGCGAGCGTCGCGATGGTCGACGGCGGCCACTATGCGGCCAACCTGTATTGCTCGCTGCGCGACAGCGCGCTGACGGCGCCCGAATATCGCGCGTTCCCGCACACGCCGCTGCCGGTCGACGATCTGCAGACGGGCGCCGAGGTCGCGCCGCCGCCGCTCGTGAAGGGCTATCTGCGGCTCGGCGCGAAGATTTGCGGCGCACCGGCATGGGATCCCGATTTCAACACTGCGGATTTTCTGACGCTGTTCCGTCTGTCCGATATCAATGCGCGCTATGCGCGTCACTTCCTCGGTGATGCGTTGCCGCGTTGAGCACGATAAAAGCGGCTAAAGATGGCCGGCCGCGATTGTCGAGCGGCGGCGCGAAATGAAAAAGCCCGGCATATCATTGCCGGGCTTTTTCATACAGGAGGTCCAGGGTCCACGCGTTGCCATGCGCCCAAGCCGCGCATCAATCGTCGGTGTAGACGACCCGATACGGAATCCCGACCTTCTCCCATTCCGCCGCTTCCTGGATCAGGCTGTAGTCGGTCAATGGATTGTTGACCACCCAGCCGTTCGGCAGACGCACCTCATAGCCGCCATTGGCCTGCGCGACCGAAATCCACGGCAAACCGACATCCGAGCGCCGGCGGCACAACAGTGCCGCGAGCCGCAGGCAGAACAGCAGCGGCCACTCGACGTCGCGCGTTTGCGCGAGCTTGCCGAGCTTGCCGGCATGACCGAGCACGAGCGCCGCGAGGCGCGCCTGGTCGGTACGCGAAAAGCCCGGCATGTCCGCATTGCTCGCGATATACGCGGAATGCTTGTGATATGCGCTGTGCGAAATCGACAGGCCGATCTCGTGCAGCGCCGCCGCCCAGCCGATGAACATGCGGTTTTCCGCGCGGCGGTCTTCCTCTGCTTCGCTATCCGCCGGGTCCGCTTTGTCTGCTTTGTCTGCTTTGTCCGATTTGTCTGCCTTGTCCGCTTTGCCGGCTTCATTGCGCGCTTCGGTGAACTGGTCGTAAAAGCTCGTCGACAGTTCGCCGATGCGCGCCGCCTGCGCGCGATCGACGCCATAGCGGCGCATGAAGCCCTCGACCGTCACCGTGCGCATGTCTTCGTGCTGCGAACGGCCGAGCAGGTCGTACATCACGCCGAGACGCAATGCGCCGTCGGTGGTGTCGACGTAATCAACGCCGAGTTCGTCGAACACCGCGATCATGATCGACAGGCCGCCCGCGAGCACCGGTATGCGATCGCTCTTGAGCGCCACCAGCTTCAGCCGGTTCACGTTCTCGGCCTTGATCAACGCGCGTTTCAGACGTTCGAGGCCGCCGCGCGAGATGCCGTGCGTGATGCCCGCGTCGTTGAAGCCGTTCGCCTCGACCAGTTCGGCGAGCGCGCGCGCGGTGCCCGACGAGCCGATCGCCTGCTCCCAGCCGGTTTTCTTGTATTCGGCGGAAATGATCTGGATTTCGCGGCGCGCGGCGAGTTCGGCCTGGCGCATCGTGTATTCGTCGACGTTGCCGGCCGGGAAAAACGCGCGGCTATGGCTCACGCAGCCGATATACAGGCTCTCCATCTGGATCGGCGTGTAGTGCGAGCCGATGATGAACTCGGTCGAACCGCCGCCGATATCGACGACGAGCCGCTTGCCCGCGCTCGCCGGCACCGAATGCGCGGCGCCCGCGTAAATCAGACGGGCTTCCTCGCGCCCGGCGATCACTTCGATCGGAAAACCGAGCGCGGACTGGGCCTCGCCGAGAAATTCGCCCGCGTTCTTCGCGATGCGCAACGTATTGGTTGCAACCGCGCGCACGTGGTCGGGATGGAAATCGCGCAAACGCTCGCCGAAACGCTTCAATGCGTCCCAGCCACGCACCTGCGATGCGCGGTCGAGCATCTTGTCGCGCGACAGACCGGCGGCGAGACGCACCGGCTCACGTAGTGCGTCGACCTGATAGATCTGGCTGCCCGCGTCGGTTTCCTCGACCCGGCCCACGATCAGCCGGAAGCTGTTCGAACCCAGGTCGACGGCGGCGAGGAGTTGAGGGGTATTCACCATCGGGTAAGCAGACTCCATGCGCGCTAGCGCGGCGGCTGCGGCCGAGGGCGTGGCGGCGGGCATGGAAAGCGCCGCTCGCCGGCCCGGCGCCTTCGGCGCGCGATGCGCGTCGCGGCCGGCCGCACTGTTCAAAGACGCCATTCTAAGCGTAGCGGGCCTCACAATGTCACCTCGCGGCGGTGGGAGCCTCGCTATGGTCCCATACGCCACGCGTCATATTGACGACAGGCGGCGATTGCGGCATAAAATCTCAAAATAACCCGAATGTCATCACGACGTCATCAAACTGTGAGAATTTCCGAAGGTCTTTCCGTCTCCATTCCAGACATTCCAATCTCGCTGCCGATGTCCGTCCGCTATCCCCTATTGAATCGCGAGCTGGGCATTCTGGGTTTCAACGAGCGTGTGTTGGCGCAAGCCGCCGACCCAGCCGTCCCCTTGCTCGAACGCCTCCGCTTTATCTGCATCACCAGCAGCAATCTCGACGAATTCTTCGAAGTCCGCATGGCCGGGCTTCACGAACAGATGCGCGACAACCCCGGCGCGCTGTCGCCGGACGGCATGTCGCTGCAGCACGTGTACGACCTCGTGGTCGAGCGCGCGCAGAAGCTCGTGCACCGGCAGTACACGATGCTGCACGACACGGTGCTCACCGCGCTCGAACAGGAAGGCATCTATTTCCACGGCACCGAAACATGGAGCGATGCGCAGACCGAATGGGCGCGCGGCTACTTCTTCGACGAACTGCTGCCGGTGCTCACGCCGATCGGCCTCGACCCCGCGCATCCGTTTCCGCGCGTGCTCAACAAGAGTCTGAACTTCGTCGTCGAGCTCGAAGGCAAGGACGCGTTCGGCCGTCAGGCGATGATGGGCATCGTGCAGGCGCCGCGCGCGCTGCCGCGGCTCGTGCGCATGCCGCAGGAATTGTCCGGCTATCCGCATGGCTTCGTGCTGCTGAGCTCGCTGATGCAGCACTTCGTCGGCGAGCTGTTTCCGAATCTGGTCGTGCGCAGCTGCAACCAGTTCCGCATCACGCGCAATAGCGAACTGTTCGTCGACGAAGACGAAATCACCAATCTGCGCGTCGCGCTGCAGGGCGAACTGCCGGCGCGGCATCTGGGCAACGCGGTGCGGCTCGAAGTGTCGGCCGAAACGCCCGCCCACGTGGTGCGGCGTCTGCTCGACGAAAGCGGTCTGTCCGACAAGGACTGCTATTACGTGGACGGCCCCGTCAATCTGGTACGGCTGATGCAATTGCCGGAGATGGTGGACCGGCCCGACCTGAAGTTCGTCCCGCATATTCCGTCGACGCCGCCGCAGATCGCCAATGCGGCCAGCATGTTCGACGTGATCGATCAGGGCGACGTGCTGCTGCATCATCCGTACGAGAGTTTCCAGCCGGTGCTGGAGCTGCTGCTGCAGGCCGCCAAGGATCCGAACGTGGTCGCCATCAAGCAGACCATCTACCGCACCGGCACCGACTCGCCGCTGATGGACGCGCTGATGCAGGCCGCGCGCAACGGCAAGGAAGTCACGGTGGTGGTCGAACTGCTCGCGCGCTTCGACGAGGAAACCAACATCAACTGGGCGTCGCAGCTCGAAGCGGTCGGCGCGCACGTGGTCTACGGCGTGGTCGGCCACAAATGCCACGCGAAGATGATGCTGATCGTGCGGCGCGTGTCGCAGGGCGGCAAGACCACGCTCAAGCGCTACGCGCACCTGGGCACCGGCAACTATCATCCGCGTACCGCGCGCCTTTATACCGACTTCGGCCTGATGACCGCCGACCAGAAGATCTGCGAGGACGTGCACCACGTGTTCCAGCAGTTGACCGGCATCGGCGGCGAATTGAAGCTGCACGAGTTGTGGCAATCGCCGTTCACGCTGCATCCGAAGCTGATCGACGCGATCCGCAAGGAAGCCGAGCATGCGCGCGCCGGCAGGAAGGCGCGCATCGTCGCGAAGATGAATGCGCTGCTCGAGCCGACCGTGATCGCCGAGCTGTACGAGGCGTCGCAGGCCGGCGTGAAGATCGATCTGATCGTGCGCGGCGTATGCTCGCTGCAGCCGGGCGTGCAGGGGCTGTCGGAGAACATCACGGTGCGCTCGATCGTCGGGCGTTTTCTCGAGCACCACCGCATCTACTACTTCTACAACGGCGGCAAGGAGCAGGTCTATCTGTCGAGTGCCGACTGGATGGATCGCAATCTGTTCCGGCGCGTCGAAGTCGCGTTCCCGGTCAATAACCGGCGCCTGAAGCGGCGCGTGATCGCGGAAGGTCTGTCGGCGTTTCTCGGCGACAACCAGTCCGCGTGGCTGATGCAAAGCGATGGGCATTACCGCCGCCGGCGGCCGGGCAAATCGTCGCGCAACGGACAGATGAGCCTGCTCGCGAAGTTCTGTTCGTAGCGGCGCTGGTGCTCGCTGTCACAGCGGGCACCACGGACAGGCGCCGGATAAGCACCGGACAGGCGCCGATAAAAAAACCGCCTGTTTTCAGGCGGTTTTTTTCCTGGTGGACGGGTTCTGTACGCGCTCAGACCTGCGTCGTCTGACAGCGCGCGGTGCGGTACACCGGAAAACGCACGGTGAACGTGCTGCCGCGCCCTTCTTCGCTCTTCACGTCGAGCTGCGCATCATGCCGCTGCAGCACGTGCTTGACGATCGCGAGACCGAGGCCCGTGCCACCGGTATCGCGTGAACGGCTGCGGTCGACGCGATAAAAGCGCTCGGTGAGCCGCGGAATATCGGCGGCCGGAATCCCAAGACCGCTATCCGTGACGACGAACACCGCATGGCTGCCCTGCGCATGCCAGCCCACCTTGATCAAGCCGCCATCCGGCGTATAGCGAAGCGCGTTCGTCACGAGATTGCCGAACGCGCTGAGGATCTCGGTTTCGACGCCGGTGATGGTCAGTTCCTCGTCCGCATCGAACACGATCCGATGATGATCGCTCGACAGACTCTGCGCATCGTCTCGCAGATGCCGCAGCACCGCGCGCATGTCGATTATCTGATCGCTCGGCGGCTTGTTGTCGCCTTCGAGCTTCGCGAGCACCAGCAGATCGTTGACGATATGGCGCATGCGCGCCGCCTGCTGCTCCATCAGCTCCAGATAGCGCGCGCGCTCGGCCTCGCCGAGCGGCAACTCGCGCATCGTCTCGAGAAAGCCGGACAGCACCGTGAGCGGGGTTTTCAGTTCATGCGACACGTTGGCCACGAAGTCGCGCCGCATCGCGTCGGTGCGCTCGAGCTCGGTGATGTCCTGCGACAGCACCAGCTTGCGATTATCGCCATAAGGAAACACCTGCACCGACAGCACGTTCTGGCGCTTCTCGCCCATCCCGCGCATGATCAGCATTTCCTCGTAGCAATGCGAGTTCAGATAACGCACGAAATCGGGATGGCGCACCAGATGCGTGATGTGCTGACGCAGATCGCGCTTCGCGTCGAGCCCGAAATGGCTTTCGGAAATCGCGTTGCACCACTCGATCTGGTCGTGGTCGTCGAGCATCGCGACGCCGTTCGGCGATGCCTGGATCGCCTGGATGAACCGCGAATGCTGCTGCTCGACCTGGCGCACCTGCGCGTGCCAGCGCTTCGCGAGCTTATGCAGACGGTAGTAGATTTCGCCCCAGATGCCGGGAGCGCTCGGCACTTCGCCGTACACCGGCGCATCGAGCAGACGCCACAGGCGCTGCTTGTGAAAGGTACCGAAGATGCTCTGCGCGAGCAGCATGGCGATCGCGAGGATCAGTCCCGCCTTGACGTTCACCAGTGCGCCGACCACCGCGCACAGAACAGCAAGCAGCACGACCGACACGATGGAGCGCGCCCAGATGATGTTCATGGTCTAGCGATCGAAGAGAAATACAGCGCGGCAAGGAGGTGGCGGCGCAACAGCGGGCCGCCGAACGGCTATCAGGCGCTCTTCGCCAACCGGTAGCCGCTGCCGCGAACGGTTTCAATCATAGCATCGCAACCTGCCGGCTTGAGTGCCGCGCGCAGGCGCTTGATATGCACGTCGACGGTACGCTCTTCGACGAACACGTGATCGCCCCACACCTGGTCGAGCAGTTGCGTGCGGCTGTGCACGCGCTCCGGATGGGTCATGAAGAAATGCAGCAGACGGAATTCGGTCGGGCCGAGATCGAGCTTGATCTCGCTGCCTTCCGCGTGCGCGGCGACGCGATGCGTGGCCGGATCGAGCTTCAGGCCGTTGATCGCGACCACGTCTTCGGTCAGCTGCGGCGCGCGGCGGCGCAGCACCGCCTTGATGCGCGCCATCAATTCCTTCGGCGAAAACGGCTTGGTCACGTAGTCGTCGGCGCCGATCTCGAGGCCGAGCACCTTGTCCTGCTCATCGCCGCGCGCGGTCAGCATGATGATCGGAATGTGCTTCGTGCGCTCGTTGTTGCGCAGATCGCGGGCAAACGAAATACCGGACTTGCCCGGCAACATCCAGTCGAGCAGCACGAGGTCAGGCAGCACGTCGCTGATCAGGTTATGCGCCTGTTCCGCGTTATAGGCACGAATCGGGCAATGTCCGGCGTGTTGCAGATTGACCGAGATCAGTTCGGAAATAGCGGGCTCATCTTCAATGACGAGAATGCTGCTGGGCATCGGCACCTCTGTTCCTTATCTCTGGATTAGCTGAGCGCTTCGCGTTCGAGCGCGTCGCGCGACTGATGCCGCACATCGGTGCCCTTCACGATGTAGATGATGAACTCGGCGATATTCTTCGCGTGGTCGCCGATCCGCTCGATCGCCTTCGCGATGAACAGGAAGTCGAGGCCCACCGAGATCGAACGCGGATCTTCGGTCATATACGAAATCAGCTTGCGCACGAAGGCGCGGAATTCCTCGTCGATCGCCTTGTCGTCGCGCACGATCTGCGCGGCGGCGACCGTGTCCAGACGCGCGAACGCGTCGAGCGCGCGACGCAGGATCGACACGGCCATTTCGCCCGACAGCTTGATTTCGGCGATGTTGATCGTGCGCGATGCGCCGTCTTCCATCAGACGCTTGGTGCGCTTGGCGATTTTCTCGGCTTCGTCGCCGGCGCGTTCGAGATTCGTGATGGTCTTCGAGATGGCGATCAGCAGACGCAGATCGCGCGCGGCCGGCTGACGGCGCGCGATGATGTTGCTGCACTCCTCGTCGATCTCGACTTCCATCTTGTTCAGACGGTCTTCAGCCACGATCACCTGCTCGGCGATATTGAGGTCGAATTCGTTGAGCGCCTGCATCGCTTTGACGATCTGCGATTCGACGAGACCGCCCATTTCGAGCACCTTCGACGATACGAGATTCAGGTCGGCGTCGAACTGGCTGGACAGATGTTTATCGGACATGTCGTACTCCGTTTATATTGCCCGGCCGATTAGCCGAAGCGTCCAGTAATGTAGTCCTCGGTTTCCTTGCGGACCGGCTTGATGAAGATCTTTTCGGTGTCGCCGAATTCGATCAGTTCGCCGAGGTACATATAGGCAGTGTAGTCCGAACAACGGGCCGCCTGTTGCATGTTGTGCGTAACGATCACGACCGTGTAGTCGCTCTTCAGTTCGGCGATCAGCTCTTCGATACGGCCAGTCGAAATCGGGTCGAGCGCCGAGCACGGTTCGTCGAGCAGCAGCACTTCCGGACGGATCGCAATACCGCGCGCGATGCACAGACGCTGCTGCTGACCGCCGGATAACCCGTAGCCGCTCTGGCCGAGTTTGTCCTTCACTTCGTTCCACAGCGCCGCCTTCGTGAGCGCCCATTCGACGCGGTCGTCCATTTCCGAGCGCGACAGCGTTTCGAACATCTTCACGCCGAACGCGATGTTGTCGTAAATCGACATCGGAAACGGCGTCGGTTTCTGGAACACCATGCCGACACGCGCGCGCAACAGCGAGATATCGCGGCGCGTGGTCAGCAGGTTTTCGCCGTCCATCAGGATTTCGCCTTCCGCGCGCTGCTCCGGGTAGAGCGCGTACATCTTGTTGAAGGTACGCAGCAGCGTGGACTTGCCGCAGCCCGACGGGCCGATGAACGCGGTCACCTTGCCTTCGGGGATATGCAGGTTGATGTTCTTCAGCGCGTGATACTTGCCGTAGAAGAAGTTCAGGTCGTTGACCTCGATCTTCGGACGCGCCGGCGCGTGCGCCTGGCCGCTTTGCTCAGGGTCGGAGCCGGCGGGCGCGCTCATGTGCCCAATCGGATTGAGTTGGGTTTCTGCCATATTCATCGGATTACACTCCGCCCTTACTTGTTCGAGAAGATCGTGCGCGCGAGGATGTTCAATCCCAGTACCGCGAGCGTGATCAGGAAGACGCCGGCCCACGCGAGCGATTGCCACTGCGCGAACGGACTCATCGCAAACTTGTAGATCGTGACCGGCAGGTTCGCGACCGGCTGGCTCATATCGACCGAGAAGAACTGGTTCGACAGCGCGGTGAAGAGCAGCGGCGCGGTTTCGCCGGCAATCCGCGCGACGCCGAGCAGCACACCGGTCACGATGCCCGCGATCGATGCCTTCAGCGTGATCGACAGCACCATCTTCCACTTCGGCGTGCCGAGCGCGAAGGCCGCTTCACGCATGGCGTTCGGCACCAGCTTCAGCATGTTCTCGGTGGTGCGGATCACGATCGGGATTTGCAGCAGCGCGAGAGCAAGCACGCCCGCCCAGCCGCTGAAGTGGCCCATCGTCGCGACGACGAGCGCATAGACGAACAGACCGATCACGATCGACGGCGCCGACAGCAGGATGTCGTTGATGAAGCGCGTGAGGCTCGCGAGCCAGCCCTTCTGGCCGTATTCGGCGAGATAGACGCCCGCCATGATGCCGATCGGCGTGCCGACGAAGGTCGCGAGCGCGACCAGCATCAGGCTGCCGACGATCGCGTTGGCGAGACCGCCGCCGTCGGTGTTCGGCGGCGGCGTCGACTGCGTGAACAACTCGACAGACAGACCGCCGATACCGAGGCGCAGCGTCGTATAGAGAATCCACACGAGCCACAGCAGACCGAAGGCCATCGCGGCGAGCGACAGCGTCAGCGCGATCGCGTTGGTGAAGCGGCGGCGTCCCTGCAGACGCGTGCGCATCGCTTCGAGCGTCGCGGCGTCCTTCAGGCCCGGCATATTCAGGGAAGACCCGCTCATTTCGCGCCTCCCCCTTTTTCGAGACGAAGCAGCATGATTTTCGAAATCGACAGCACGATGAAAGTAATCACGAACAGGATCAGGCCGAGCTCCATCAGCGCCGACGTATGCAGGCCCGGGTCCGCTTCCGCGAACTCATTGGCGAGCGCCGACGTGATGCTGTTGCCCGGCGAAAACAGCGAAATATTGTCGAGCAGATTGGTGTTGCCGATCACGAACGTCACCGCCATCGTCTCGCCGAGCGCGCGGCCGAGGCCGAGCATCACGCCGCCGATCACGCCGGTCTTGGTGAACGGCAGCACGATCTTCCACATCACTTCCCATGTCGTGCAGCCGATGCCGTACGCGGATTCCTTCAGCAGTACCGGCGTGACTTCGAACACGTCGCGCATCACCGACGCGATGTACGGAATGATCATGATCGCGAGAATCACGCCCGCGCACAGAATGCCGATGCCGATCGGCGGGCCGGAGAACAGCGCGCCGACGATCGGAATGCCGCCGAGCACCACGCCGAGCGGCTTCTGAAACCACTGCGCGAAGATCGGCGCGAACACCAGCAGACCCCACATGCCGTACACGATCGACGGAATCGCGGCGAGCAGCTCGATCGCGATGCCGAGCGGCCGGCGCAGCCATGCGGGCGAAAGTTCGGTCAGGAAAAGCGCGATGCCGAAGCTGACCGGCACCGCGATAACGAGAGCGATGATCGATGTGGCAATCGTGCCGTAGATCGGCACCAGCGCGCCGAACTGCTTGCTGGGCGGATCCCAGACGGCGGTCCACAGGAATGACAGGCCAAACTCGCGGATCGACGGCATCGACGAGATGATCAGCGAGACGATGATGCCGCCGAGCAGCAGCAGCGTCACGATGGCGGAAAGGCGTGCGAGGCCGCCGAAGATCACGTCGCCGGAGCGGCCAGGCGCTTTTTGCTGCGAGGCGCTGCCAGGCGGAGTGGCCCGGCTCCCGCCAGACGCTAGATGAATATCGGACATGAGTGCCTGAAGACCTGTTTCCAGTTGCCGGACGACACACGTCGGGCGGCAGGTGATGCTGCGGCGAATGCCGGGCTAATGTCATTGGCCGTCCTCACCGGAGGACGGCCAATCTGCTACCAAACGCGCGGCGCGATCCGTTCGAAGCGCGCCGCTCTACGCGCGACTTAGTCGGCGAGCGGCTTGCCAGCCGAGTCCTTCACCTTCTGCTTCCACTGCGTCTTGATTTCCGAGACCACCGATTCCGGCAGCGAGATGTAGTCCAGATCGTTTGCAGCCTGGCCGCCGTTCTTGAACGACCAGTCGAAGAACTTCAGCGTTTCCGAACCTTCCGCAGCCTTGTCCTGCGTCGTGTGCAGCAGCACGAACGTCGCGCCGACGACCGGCCATGCGTTCTTGCCCGGCTCGTTCGTCAGGATCTGGTAGAACGTCTTCGACCAGTCCGCGCCAGCAGCCGCTGCCTTGAACGTATCCGTCTTCGGCTCGACCACCGCGCCCGACTCGTTTTTCATCGCAGCATAGGTCATGTGGTTCTGCTTCGCGTACGCCCATTCGACATAGCCGATCGAGCCCGGCAGACGCTGCACGAATGCCGCGACGCCGTCGTTGCCCTTGCCGCCCGTACCCGTCGGCCAGTTGACCGTGGTGCCTTCGCCGACCTTGGACTTCCATTCCGGATTGACCTTCGACAGGTAGTTCGTCCAGATGAAGCTGGTGCCCGAACCGTCAGCACGGCGCACCACGGCGATATCCAGATCCGGCAGCTTCAGCTTCGGATTCAGCGCGACGATCGCCGGATCGTTCCACTTCTTGATCTTGCCGAGGTAGATGTCGCCGAGCACCGCGCCCGACAGGACCAGTTCCGACGGCTTCACGCCCGGGATGTTGACTGCCGGCACCACGCCGCCGACTACCGTCGGGAACTGGAACAGGCCGTTCTTCGCGAGATCTTCGTCCGTCAGCGGAGCGTCCGAGCCAGCGAAGTCGACGGTCTTTGCCTCGATCTGCTTGATACCGCCGGCCGAGCCGATGCCCTGGTAGTTAACCTTGCCGCCGCCCGACTTTTGATAAGCATCGGCCCACTTCGTGTAGATCGGTGCTGCGAACGTGCTGCCCGCGCCGGTGATGTCTGCTGCTTGCGCTGCAATTGCGAAAAGCGCGCCAGCGACGCCAGCGAACACGGTGTGCATCAATTTCATGAGACCTCCAGGGGGTGTAAGCGTGTGGTGTGAGCGTGTACGACGAACACCGCGAAGCTTAGGGTCTCTTTATGACAAAACCATGACTAATCGTGAAACGAATGTGACAGTAATATTACCCTGCGAAAGGTGCTCGAACGGCGGAAATGACGCGGCTGCCGATGCGCATCGCATCGCTTCACGGGCTGACGAGGACGAAATCAGGGCAGTGAAACGTTTGCGCGACAGAAATAAGGCGAGCTTAGGCTCGGGGTTTGCCATGCGGTCCGGCAGCTTTGGATTGGATGCTGGCGCAGTATAATGCTGCCCTCGCAACCGGTCGGGCGGTTTTTTGTTTGTTCACTGTCCGCATGCTTGGGGTTGGATGGACCGATAGAGGGAAGCAGATCGCGAGGGTATCGGGACAGGCCGAGCCAAGGCTGCGCCTGAAGCGCATGAGGCATGAGGTTGGCCGACAGCCACGCGGCTGGACCGGCGGTGCGAAACGACGTTGCCCCGCGCCCGCCAGCTAACAAGTCAGCCGCAGAGCGCCGCATTTTTCCGCGATTGCTGGTTAATGTCCGCCAATGGCACCGTGACAGTGGCCCCATTACGCGCGCCGGCCGTTCCGCGTGGCACGGCTTGGCGCGCGCGACAGTGTTGCCGCCCTGCCGTCCGCCGGCGAATCGATCAGGCGGTCGCTTCCCGCACCGCTTCGGCGATCGCTTCCGAATGCCGTACCGCATCGGCGGCGTTCTGCGCCTCGACCATTACGCGCAATACCGGCTCGGTGCCCGATGCGCGGATCAGCACGCGGCCACGTCCGTCCAATGCGCTTTCGGCCGCGTTGATCGCGCGGCGGATTGCGTCGCTCTCTTTCCAGTCCGCCTCGGGCTTCATGCGCACATTGATCAGCTTCTGCGGGAACAGCGTGACGCCGTCGAGCAGGTCGGCGAGCGACTTGCCGCTGCGCTGCATTGCGGCGAGCACGAGCAGCGCGGAGACGATGCCGTCGCCCGTCGAGTGACGATCGAGCGACAGAATATGGCCGGAGCCTTCCGCGCCGAGTTGCCAGCCGTGCTCGCGCAACTGTTCGAGCACGTAGCGGTCGCCGACCGCGGCCCGCACGAACTTCACGCCGGCATTGTGCAGCGCGACTTCCACCGCCATGTTGGTCATCAGCGTGCCGACCGCGCCTTCGACGTGGCCCGCGGTCGCGATGCGATCTTTCACCAGCACGTACAGCAGTTCATCGCCGTTGTAGAGCCGGCCATCCGCATCGACGATCTGCAGACGATCGGCGTCGCCATCGAGCGCGATGCCGAGATCCGCGTGATTCGCGCGCACCGCGCGTACCAGCGCGTCCGGCGCGGTTGCGCCGACGCCGTCGTTGATGTTGAAGCCGTTCGGCGCAACGCCAATCGGGATCACCTCGGCGCCCAGTTCGTGGAACACATGCGGCGCGACGTCGTACGCGGCGCCATGCGCGCAATCGACGACGAGCTTCATGCCACGCAGATCGTACGCGGCCGGGAACGTGCTCTTGCAGAACTCGATATAGCGGCCGGCCGCGTCGTCCAGACGCCGTGCCTTGCCCAACTGCTCGGAGGACGCACACGCGAGCGGCAGTTCGAGCTGCTCCTCGATTAGCGCCTCGACGTCGTCCGGCAGCTTGTTGCCGTCGGCCGAGAAGAATTTGATGCCGTTGTCGTAATACGGGTTATGCGACGCGCTAATCACGACGCCCGCGGCAAGCCGCAATGCGCGCGTCAGATAGGCGATCCCGGGCGTCGGCATCGGGCCGGCCAGCATTACGTCGACACCGGCCGCCGAAAATCCCGATTCGAGCGCGGCTTCGAGCATATAGCCCGACACGCGGGTGTCCTTGCCGATCAGCACGGTCGGCCGGGTGCCGGTTCTGGCCCAATGGTCCGCGCCCGCCAGCACTTTGCCGGCCGCGTAGCCAAGCCGCAACACGAACTCCGGCGTAATGGGCCCTTCACCGACCTTGCCCCGAATCCCGTCCGTTCCGAAGTAACGACGTGCCATGTTTTTGCTCCTTTTATGTGGCTACGGGTTCAACCGCGCACGCGGCCGGCATTCGCCGCGTCGCGTACGGTTGCCCAAACTTTCAATGCATCGACTGTTTGCGCGACGTCGTGTACGCGCAGAATCGCGGCGCCCCGCCCGGCCGCGCATACCGCCGCGGCAATGCTGCCGGCCACGCGTTCCGGCGCGGGGCGCCCGACGACCGCGCCGACCATCGACTTGCGTGAGACGCCGGCCAGAATCGGGTACGGCGGCGCCGCGGACGGCGCCGTATCCGGCAGATGCGCGAGCAGCGCGTAATTGTGCTCGACCACGGCCTTGCCGAAGCCGAATCCTGGATCGACGCTGATGCGCGCACGTATGATGCCCGCCTGCTGCAATGCGGTCACACGCTCTTCGAGGAAGCGGCGCACGTCGCTGACGACGTCGTCGTAGTGAGGCTCGCCGAGTTGCATCGTCTGCGGCTCGCCGAGCATATGCATCACACAAAGGCCGCAGTCGCTGTCGCGTACCGCATCGATCGCGCCGGCAATCCGGAAACCCCAGATGTCGTTGATCATGTCGGCACCCGCGCTCAGCGCATGCCGCATCACCTCCGGCTTATACGTATCGACCGACAACGGCACATTTGCACTGCGCAGCCGTTCGACGAGCGGAATCACGCGCTCCAGCTCTTCATCGAGCGGTACCGGCGGTGCGCCGGGGCGCGTCGATTCGCCGCCGATGTCGATGAGGTCCGCGCCGTCCAGCAACATGCGTTCGGCCTGGCGCAGCGCATCGTCGCGCAGCGCGTATTGACCGCCATCGGAGAAAGAATCGGGCGTGACGTTCAGAATGCCCATCACCAACGGGCGTTCGAATGTCAGCTTGAAACGGCCGCATTGCAGCGGTTCTGGCAGAGGAGCGGGAGAAGAATCGACTTTCGACACGTAGCAATGCTTCGCTGAGAACAGATAAATGCAAAACGGGCCGGTGTGCTACACACCGGCCCGCACTTTCCATTTTTTGCCGATCAGGCCGGCGCGGTCGCGCTGCCCGGCTTGACCTCCGTACCCGGGCTGCCACCCGACGAGGCGTCGGTTGCCGACGGCGGCGAGCTCTTCGGCGAGCGCGGCGGACGGCCGGCCATGATGTCGTTGATCTGATCAGCGTCGATCGTTTCCCACTCCATCAGCGCGGCGGTCATGGCCTCCACCTTATCGCGGTTTTCTTCGAGCAGACGCCGCGCGAGCGTGTATTGCTCGTCCAGCACGCGGCGGATTTCCGCATCGACCTTCTGCTGCGTCGCTTCCGAGATGGTCCGCGTGAAACCGCGGCCGAACGGCGAAGCATCGTTTTCGTCGTCGACGTAAACCATCGGGCCGAGTGCATCGGTCATGCCGAACCGGGCCACCATTGCGCGCGCCGTCTGCGTGGCCTTGTTGAAGTCGTCCGACGCGCCGGTGCTGATCAGGTTCAGGAACAGCTCCTCCGCGACACGGCCGCCAAACAGAATTGCCAGACGGTCGAGCAGATAGTCTTTCGAGTACGTTTCGTTGTCGTGCTCCGGCAACTGCCACGTGACGCCCAACGCACGGCCACGCGGAATGATCGTGACCTTATGCACCGGATCGGCCTTCGGCAGCAGCTTCGCGATCACCGCGTGACCCGACTCGTGATACGCGGTGGCACGCTTCGACTCTTCGCGGATCACGGCGGACTTGCGCTCCGGACCCATGAATATCTTGTCCTTCGCGTCCTCGAAGTCCGTCATTTCGACGATGCGCTTGCCGCGGCGTGCCGCGAACAGAGCCGCTTCGTTCACGAGATTCGCGAGATCGGCGCCGGAGAAGCCCGGCGTGCCGCGCGCAATCACCGCGGCGTCGACGTCGTTCGAAATCGGCACCTTGCGCAGGTGGACCTTCATGATGTGTTCGCGACCACGGATGTCCGGCAGCCCGACATAGACCTGGCGGTCGAAGCGGCCCGGACGCAACAGTGCCTTGTCGAGCACGTCGGAGCGGTTCGTCGCGGCAATCACGATGACACCCGAATTCGCTTCGAAACCGTCCATTTCGACAAGCATCTGGTTCAGCGTCTGCTCGCGCTCGTCGTTGCCGCCGCCCATGCCGGCGCCACGATGGCGACCGACCGCGTCGATTTCGTCGATGAACACGATGCACGGCGCATGCTTCTTGGCCTGTTCGAACATGTCGCGCACACGAGCCGCGCCGACACCGACGAACATTTCAACGAAATCCGAACCCGAAATGCTGAAAAACGGCACTTTCGCTTCGCCGGCGATTGCCCGCGCAAGCAGCGTCTTACCGGTTCCCGGCGGGCCGACCAACAGCACGCCGCGCGGAATCCGGCCACCGAGCTTCTGGAATTTTTGCGGATCGCGCAGGAAATCAACCAGCTCCGACACTTCTTCCTTGGCTTCGTCGCAACCGGCGACGTCGGTGAAATTGATGGCGTTGTTGTTCTCGTCGATCAGACGCGCGCGGGATTTGCCGAACGAGAAGGCACCGCCCTTCCCGCCCCCCTGCATCTGTCGCATCATGTAGAACCAGAAACCGATGATCAGGATCGTCGGCCCGAGGTAGTACAGCACGGACATCAGTGCATTGGGTTCGTCGTCAGCCTTGCCGCTCACCTGGACGCCATACTTCATCAGATCACCGACCATCCAGATGTCGCCGGGCGACACGATCTGGTACTTCTGGCCGTCTGCTGGAGTGACCGTGAGATTCCGCCCCTGGACAATGACGTTCTTGACTTTGCCGTTCTTCGCGTCGTCCATGAACTGCGAATAGGAAACGCCTTCCTGGACACGGGGCTTGTCGAACTGCTTGAACACCGTAAACAGCACCAGTGCGATCACCAGCCACACTGCTGCCTTCGAAAACATATTGTTGTTCAAAGCACCACTCCTTCACTTAGACGGGCGCCTACATTTGCCTTGCGGGCACCACGAAAGCATTCTAATCCAGTCCGCAGACCCCTGCCATAACGTTTCGCTACCGCGAAAATAGCCTGGCGGGCCGCATTACGCCGCTTTGCGGCACATTCGGCCCTCTATGGGCAGACCCCGGCCGTTCAATGACGCCCCCTACGCGGGACGCTTCAAATGCTTACCCAAAATAAATGTTTCTGACGATTTATCCCGCGACGCTTTCGGCTTGCGGGCCGCCACCACCTTGAACTGGCGCTTGAACTTTTCGACAATCTGACTATAGCCGCTGCCGTGAAAGCATTTAACCAGAAGGGCGCCGTCCGGTTTGAGGTGATTCTGCGCAAATTCCAGCGCAAGATCGCACAGGTGCTCGATCCGCGCGGCATCCGCAATCGCCACGCCGGACAGGTTGGGTGCCATATCCGAAATTACAAGGTCTACCCGCCGCTCCCCGACCAATTCTTCGAGCTGCACCAACACCGACTCTTCACGGAAATCGCCCTGAATAAAGTGGACGTCGGCCACCGGCTCCATCGGCAAAATATCGAGGGCAATAATCGTGCCGTCGATACCGCCTTCGCGCTCGGCGTTACGCTGCGTGCTTCGTGCAAGCTTGTTGCGCGCGTACTGGCTCCAGCTGCCCGGCGTGGAGCCGAGATCGACGATCACCTGTCCGGGCCGGATCAGCTTGTCTTGCTCGTCGATTTCCTTGAGCTTGTAGGCCGCGCGGGCGCGATAACCTTCCCGCTGCGCCATTTTCACGTACGGGTCGTTGATGTGGTCGTGCAGCCACGCGGTATTGAACTTGTTTTTTGCCATTAAAGATTGAACTATTGCTGCGTCATGTCGCGCTTTAGGGGATAATACGCGGTTAATTCGCGCGGCCACCGCCAGACTGGCGGCCATCCGCGATTCTGTTGTTCTGACGCGCGCCCTGCCGAATCAAGCTGTCCGAGTCGCTCGATCCTATCGGACGAAAAATATCGGACGAAAAACGCAGGAGCCGCCATTTTAGTCGAGTCTTCCACTTTCCATGCCAGCCCTCAAAGTCTCTTCCGACCAACGCGCCGAGTTGCGCTCCCAGGCACATGCGCTCAAACCGGTCGTGCTCGTCGGCGCCGAAGGCTTGACCGATGCTGTGCTCGCCGAAATCAAGGTTCACCTTGCCGCGCATCAGCTCATTAAAATCCGCGTATTCGGTGATGAGCGCGAGGAGCGCATCGCGGTCTACGAACAGATCTGCGACACGCTGAACGCCGCGCCGATTCAGCATATCGGCAAGCTGCTCGTGATCTGGAAGCCCGAAGCGGCGCAACCGGCCGTGAAGGCAAAGCGCGGCGAACTGCCGAGCGCTCGCGAAGCGGCGAGCGAAACGAAGCCAGCCAAGGGCCGCGCCCCGCGCGTCGTCAAGGTCGTGAAGCCGACCGACGTACCGATGCGCAAGCCGCGCGCGAAAGCGGTGCTCGTGCGCGGCAACGAACGCGTCACGCAGGGCGGCAACATCAAGCGCGCGAAGAAACGTCAAACCAGCGCGAAGCGCTCGCATCAGTCGTCGAAATAAGCGGAAATGTGCCAGGTGCGGACGGCGTTCACACCTGGCATCGATGAAATGGCTCGAATTCCAGGCGCAATGCCTCGTGCAAACCAGTTACTGGCGCGAATGAGCTGAAGCTGACCGCGAAACTCGCGGCGATTTCATCCACGCGAGGTCGGTAGCAACCGATACCGCCGACCGTAGCTCGGCGTAAAAGCATCCGGCCGCGACGTGTCAGAAAAGCCCGCGCGCCCCTACCCATCCGTTCAGCCCGCCATCTTGCCCGCGATATCCCGCGCGCCGCCTTCTTTCGCCGCGGCGTCGACATTGCCCGGCAACAGCCATACGAGCACAACGCCTAGCAAGCTCTCGATCAGATAGAACAGACTCGATACGCCGTGCAGGATGCCAAAGCGCGCCGCATACGCCGAATGGCCAACGTCGCTGCCCGCCTCCAGTGCGGCCACGCGCATCGCGTTCATGAATGGCTGCAACGCGAAGTAGCCAACCAGCACGCATACGAGCATACCGACGATCAACCAGCGCAAGCGGCGATAAGCGCCGCTGCCGCGCCGCACCAGCAAATTCGCGAGACCGAGCAGCAGAATGCCGCAGACAACGCCGATCACGCCCTGAATGCGAAACAGATGCGCGGCGACCTGGCCAGCAGTCATCCGGTCCAGGGTCGTGAACAGCACCGGCGCCACGGCATAACCGATAGTCAGCAAACTGCCGACCCACACGACTGCCAGCAGGCGAAAAAATCGATGCGGCATCAGGGACACCGGCGCCATCCTTAGACGTAGCTCACCGCGATAATTTCGTATTCGCGCACGCCGCCGGGCGCCTGCACCGATGCGACATCGCCTTCCGACTTGCCGATCAGCGCGCGTGCGATCGGCGAGCTGATCGAGATCAAGCCGTGATCGATATCCGCTTCGTCGTCGCCAACGATCTGATACTTGACGGACGCGCCCGACTCGAGGTCTTCGAGTTCGAGCGTTGCGCCGAACACCACACGGCCGTCTGCTTCGACTTGCGACGGATCGATTACCTGGGCGCCCGCGAGCTTCGATTCGATTTCGGCAATACGGCCCTCGATAAAGCCCTGCTTTTCCTTCGCCGCGTCGTATTCCGCATTTTCCGACAGATCGCCCTGAGCGCGTGCTTCCGCGATCGAGTTGATGACGGCCGGACGTTCAACCGACTTCAGACGCTGCAATTCGTCACGCAGCATGTCTGCGCCGCGCTTGGTCAATGGAATAGTGCTCATAAACAACTCTGGAGGCAAAAAACGGCCATAAAAAAAAATCACCGCGGTTAAGTGCATTCCGCGGAAGCTGCTGCCCCGGAAAAACCGGGCCGCAGCACCTGCGGAACGCCGCTTAACCGCGGCACGTACATCTTGGACTGGTAGTCGAAGCCTTAGTTTAGGCGAGCGTGGAGTCCTTGTAAATCATAGACTTCCAGGTTCTTCAGATAACGAAGACCCTCGACCGCCGCGCGTGCGCCGGACATCGTCGTGTAATAAGTGACCTTGTTCGCCTGCGCGCTCATGCGGATCGAACGCGAGTCGGCGATGGCGGCGCGCGTTTCGTCGACCGTCGTGAAGACGAGCGCAATTTCACCGTTCTTGATCATGTCGACGATGTGCGGACGGCCATCCTTCACCTTGTTGACGACCCTGACCGGCACGCCCGCCGCCTCGATCGCGGCAGCCGTACCCTTGGTCGCGACGATCGGGTAGCCGAGTTCGTGCAGCATCCGCGCGACTTCGACCGCCTTCGGCTTGTCCGCGTCCATCACGGTCAGCAGCACCGTGCCGGACTCCGGCAAACGCGAACCGGCCGCGAGCTGTGACTTGAAAAGCGCTTCGCCGAACGTCTTGCCGACGCCCATCACTTCGCCGGTCGAACGCATTTCCGGTCCGAGCACCGGATCGACTGCCGGGAACTTGACGAACGGGAACACCGCTTCCTTCACGCTGAAATACGGCGGCTCGACTTCTCTCGTCACGCCTTGCGCGGCAAGCTTCTGGCCGACCATTGCGCGCGCCGCGATCTTCGCGAGCGGCAGGCTGGTCGCCTTCGACACGTACGGCACCGTACGCGAGGCGCGCGGATTCACTTCGAGCACGTAGATGACGTCTTCTTTCGAGCCGTCCGCCTGTGGTACCTGCTGGATCGCGAACTGCACGTTCATCAGGCCGATCACGTTCAGCGCCTTCGCCATTGCGGCGGTCTGACGCTTCAGTTCGGTCACGGTCTGCGCCGACAGCGAATACGGCGGCAGCGAGCAGGCCGAGTCGCCCGAGTGCACGCCCGCCTGTTCGATATGCTCCATCACGCCGCCGATGAACACGGTCTCGCCGTCCGAAATGCAATCCACGTCGCATTCGATCGCGTCGTTCAGGAAGCGGTCGAGCAGCACCGGCGAGTCGTTCGACACCTTCACGGCCTCGCGCATATAACGCTCGAGATCGCGCGGCTCGTGGACGATTTCCATCGCCCGGCCGCCCAACACGTACGACGGACGCACGACGAGCGGGTAACCGATTTCGCTGGCGAGCTTCAGCGCCTCGTCTTCAGCGCGCGCGGTGCGATTCGGCGGCTGGCGCAGGGCGAGATCCTGCAGCAGCTTCTGGAAGCGCTCGCGGTCTTCGGCCGCATCGATCATGTCCGGCGACGTGCCGATGATCGGCACGCCGTTCGCCTCGAGGTCGAGCGCGAGTTTCAGCGGCGTCTGGCCGCCGTACTGCACGATCACGCCGACCGGCTTTTCCTTGTCGACGATTTCGAGCACGTCTTCGAGCGTCAGCGATTCGAAGTACAGGCGGTCGGACGTGTCGTAGTCGGTCGACACGGTTTCCGGGTTGCAGTTGACCATGATCGTTTCATAACCATCCTCGCGCATCGCGAGCGCGGCATGCACGCAGCAATAGTCGAATTCGATACCCTGGCCGATCCGGTTCGGGCCGCCGCCCAGCACCATGATTTTCTTGTTGCTGGTCGGATTCGCTTCGCACTCTTCCTCGTAGGTCGAGTACATGTACGCGGTCTTCGTCGCGAACTCGGCCGCGCAGGTGTCGACGCGCTTGTACACCGGACGCACGTTCAGCTCGATACGGCGCGCGCGCACCTCCGCGGGCTTCGCGCCGACCAGCTTCGCGAGACGCCGATCCGAGAAGCCGCTCTGCTTCAGATACTTGAGTTCTTCCTTCGACAGACTCGCGAGCGTACGGCCCGCCAGCGCCTTTTCCTTCAGGACGATCTGTTCGATCTGCGCGAGGAACCATGGATCGATCGCGGTTTCTTCGAAAATTTCCTGTACGGTCATGCCGACGCGGAACGCGTCGCCGACATACCAGATGCGATCCGGACCGGCTTCGCCGATCTCGCGGATGATCTCGTCACGGCTCGCGGTCTTTTCGTCCAGACCGTCGACGCCGACTTCGAGGCCGCGCAGCGCCTTCTGGAACGACTCCTGGAACGTGCGGCCGATCGCCATCACTTCGCCGACCGACTTCATCTGCGTGGTCAGACGCGAGTCGGCTTCGCGGAATTTCTCGAACGCGAAGCGCGGAATTTTCGTGACGACGTAGTCGATCGTCGGTTCGAACGATGCCGGGGTCTGGCCGCCGGTAATTTCGTTCTTCAGTTCGTCGAGCGTGTAGCCGATTGCCAGCTTGGCTGCGACCTTCGCGATCGGGAAGCCGGTCGCCTTCGATGCGAGCGCCGACGAGCGCGACACGCGCGGGTTCATCTCGATCACGATCATCCGGCCGTCTTTCGGGTTGATCGAGAACTGCACGTTCGAGCCGCCCGTGTCGACGCCGATCTCGCGCAGCACCGCGAGCGACGCGTTACGCAGGATCTGATATTCCTTGTCGGTGAGCGTCTGGGCCGGCGCGACGGTAATCGAGTCGCCGGTGTGGATGCCCATCGGGTCGAGGTTTTCGATCGAGCAGACGATGATGCAGTTGTCCTTGGTGTCGCGGACCACTTCCATCTCGTACTCTTTCCAGCCGAGCAGCGATTCTTCGATCAGCAGTTCGCGGGTGGGCGACAGATCCAGACCGCGTTTGCAGATCTCCTCGAATTCGTCGCGGTTGTACGCGATGCCGCCGCCCGAGCCGCCCAGTGTGAACGAAGGACGAATCACGACCGGATAGCCGCCGCTGCCGGTTTCCGCGGCGATCTTCGCCTGCACCTGCAGCGCTTCTTCCATCGAATGCGCGGTGCCCGACTTGGCCGAACCGAGGCCGATCTTCGTCATCGCGTCCTTGAACTTCTGGCGGTCTTCCGCCTTGTCGATCGCTTCCGGCGATGCGCCGATCAGCTCGACGCCGTACTTCGCCAGCACGCCGTGCGCGTGGAGGTCGAGCGCGCAATTCAGCGCGGTCTGGCCGCCCATCGTCGGCAGGATCGCGTCCGGGCGCTCCTTCGCGATGATGCGCTCGACCACTTCCCACGTGATCGGCTCGATGTAGGTCACGTCGGCCGTGTTCGGGTCGGTCATGATCGTCGCCGGATTGCTGTTGACGAGAATGACCTTGTAGCCTTCCTCACGCAGCGCCTTGCATGCCTGCGCGCCCGAATAGTCGAACTCGCACGCCTGGCCGATGATGATCGGACCCGCGCCGATAATGAGGATGCTCTTGATGTCTGTCCGCTTGGGCATAACGCTCTCGCTAAATATTCCTGAATTCTTTCCGTCGGCGCGCGCCGTTCTCACGTTGCGCGCGCTGTTGCGCGGCGAGCCCGCCGCGCATTGCCGCGGGGCGCCTTACGCCGCCGCGCTCTTGCCGCCCTTGTGCGCGTCCATCAACGCGGTGAAGCGGTCGAACAGATACGCGATGTCGTGCGGACCGGGCGATGCTTCCGGATGGCCCTGGAAGCAGAACGCCGGCTTGTCGGTCAGCGCGAAGCCTTGCAGCGTGCCGTCGAACAACGACACGTGAGTCACGCGGGCGTTGGCCGGCAGCGTATCGGCATCGACCGCGAAGCCGTGGTTCTGCGACGTGATGATCACGCGGCCGTCGTCGAGATCCTTGACCGGATGATTCGCGCCGTGGTGGCCTGTCTTCATTTTCATCGTCTTGCCGCCGACCGCGAGGCCCATGATCTGGTGGCCGAGGCAAATGCCGAAGGTCGGAATACCGCGCTCGATGAACTCCCTCGCCGCCGCGATCGCGTAATCGCACGGCTCCGGATCGCCGGGACCGTTCGACAGGAAGATGCCGTCCGGGTTGAGCGCCAGCGCGTCGGCGGCGCCAGCCTGCGCCGGCAGCACGGTGACGTGGCAGCCCCGCTCGGCGAGCATGCGCAAAATGTTCTGCTTGACGCCGTAGTCGAATGCGACGACACGATACTTCGGCGCCTTCTGCTCGCCGTAGCCGGCACCCAGACGCCATTCGGTGCGGGTCCAGTCGTAGCTTTCCCGCGTCGATACGACCTTCGCGAGGTCCATACCGGCGAGGCCCGGGAACGAACGCGCGAGTTCGACGGCTTTGGCCTCGTCGTCCGAGCCGGCGAGGATCGCGCCGTTCTGCGCGCCCTTGTCGCGCAGAATCCGGGTCAGCTTACGGGTGTCGATGCCGGCGATGGCGACCACGCCTTCGTCCTGCAGGTATTGCGGGAGCGTGCGCTGCATGCGGAAGTTCGACGCGAGAACCGGCAGATCGCGAATGATCAGGCCGGCGGCATGGACTTTCGTCGCTTCGACGTCTTCGGCGTTCACGCCGACGTTGCCGATATGCGGATACGTGAGGGTGACGATCTGGCGCGCGTAGCTCGGGTCAGTCAGGATTTCCTGATAGCCCGTGATAGCCGTGTTGAACACGACTTCGCCAATGGTGTGCCCGGGGGCGCCGATCGAATAACCACGAAAGACCGTGCCGTCGGCGAGCGCGAGAAGAGCGGGAGAAAATGACGGCAACACGGGAGACTCCTTGGGGGAACACCCTGTTGCCGACCTGTCTATCCGATTGCGAGCCGCAGCGAATCACATCCGGGATGCGCGCGCAGACTCGCTCGCGTGCTGCCGGCAACGCTGCAAGGCGCGCGATGAGTCCATTGTGTGGACGGCTCGGCTGGGGGTTGGGGCCCTTCTTGCTGCGCCGATGGCGCGCGGCGGATGAACGGTGTGGGAGAGGTAGGCGCTAGGGTGCGGGTTGATAAGCTCAAACCTTGGAATTATAGCCTTAAACCGCCCTTCTCTCCAAATCGGAGATGAGGCGCGAACCTGTCCGCAATGCTTCGACCGGGCATCGAAGCATTGCCTGGCAACGTTCAGCACGGATCCGGGCATGCAGCTCAATGAGCGCTCGCGGAGGCGAAGTGGGCGAAGCCGGAATGTCGAATGCGCCGATCCGAGCGGAGCCGCGGACCGCGTTCAGGCTTCCCGCTCGGCGCGCAGTTCGGCCGGGCGGGCAAGCTGGCGGCCCGGCAGCACGTACCAGATTGCGCTCAGCACCTGCAACGCGACCAGAATTTCCCAGGCGCTCAGGTGCGCAACCGCCGGGTAATGCCCGTCGCTCGCCGGCCAGTGCGACAGCACGGCGCCGACGCCGATCTGGAAGCCGAAAATCAGCAGAAACAGAATCAGCGTCAGCGTGGTATTGACCCGGCCGATCATCTGTGGCGGAAAATGCCGCGCCATCACCGCGTAGCTGAGGATGCCAGTCCCGCCGAAAATTCCGTACGCCGCCCACAGCAGGCTCGCGGGAAGCGGCGCATTGAACATGATCAGCAGTTGCGTGAGCACGTAAAGCGCCATGCCGATGCCACAGAACGCGTATAACGAGACACCGAGTCGCTCGAGACTGCGCGCGGCCGCGCCGAAACCAACGCAACCGGCCATCATCGCAATGCCGAGGATCGATACGAGCGCGGCTGCTTCATGCGGCTCGAAGCCCTGTACGTCGCGCAGCCAGGCACCCACCCACAGTGACTGCATCGCGTAGAAAACACCTTGCGTGACGACCGAAAACGATGCGATTTTCCAGAAAGCCGCACTGCGCAAAATATGCCACGTGCCTTTGAACTGCGCGCCGAGACTCGCCTGACGATGGGTTTCGCGCGCATCCGGCGCGAGCGCCCACAGCAGGAGCGACACGACCACCGTCAGCACGCCCAGTCCGATGCAGACCGTGCGCCAGCTCGCGGAGCCGAGCACCCACGTCAGCGGCGAGCCCACCATCACGCCGCCCAGGCCGCCAATCGCCATCACGAGTCCGTTCATCAGCGGCAGGCGGGCGGCGGGAAAATGCTGGGCGAGCGCCTTGAACGCGGCGCCGAGACACACCGACACGCCGACTCCGATCAGCAGCCGCCCGATCATCATCATGCCGAGGCTGTGGGCGGCTCCGAACACCCAGATGCCGAGCGCGGCAAACAGCAGCATGGCGGCCGTCACGCGCCGCGTGCCGTAGTGATCAAGCAGCACACCGGCCGGAATCTGCGCGCCGGCGAAGCCGAGGAAATAAAGACTCGTCAGCACGCCGAGATCGGCGGCCGACAGGCCAAGATCGTGCGTGATGAACGGCGCAAAGCCGAGATTGACGCCGCGAAACACATAGGAAACGAAATAGCCGGCGGAGAAAAGCAGAAAGACGCGCAGTTGGGTCGACGACATAAGCGAGAAATGACTAAGGCTCGGACGGATCGGCACAAGCCGGCACGGAATGCGCCGACGGGACCAAAGCACGAACAATAAAGGAAATGCGGCAAACGCGTCGGAATCGTCTACACAATGAAAAACGCCGTCACCTCGGGTGACGGCGTTAGAAGAACACGGTGCGTGATCGGAGCGCAATCCATGCGCTGCCCCCGCAACGCATGTGGTCACTACCGTGAGAGCCGCTATTGGTCTACTTACCCTTCTTCTTCGCGTTGGCCGCGGTCTTCGGGCGGCTCTCTGCCGCGGCCTTCGACGCCTTGCCGGACGTGGACGCCGACACTTTCGTCACCTTGCCCTTGCTGGCGCTGGCGGCCTTGCCGACCGGCTCGGACACCTTGACGATCGCTGAACGGCCGCGCCCCTTCTTTTTATCGTAGCGCGATTCGTTGCGCGTGTCTGCGACATGGGTACCGATCCGCTGGACGCCGCCGCCTCGCACATCGGCAGCGATCCTTTCCGGCCCCGGCTCGCTCGGCAACGCTTTGCCGACCGGCACGTGCAGCACGATCACCTGGCCGCGCGACACCTGATCACGACGGGTCTTGTTCCACGCCTTCAACTGACCGACCGACACGCCATAGCGCACCGCGATCGCGGCCATCGACTGGTTGCGGCGCACGCGAATCAGCATCTTGCGCGTATCGGGAACGTCGGGCTCCATCGCGAGCACCGCGCTTTCCGCGACGTCGGCGCTGATGTCCTCGTCGTCGTCCGAGCCGCGCGGCACGACGATCGTCGAACCCGGTTTCAGGCGCATGCCGACCGGAATCTTGTTCACTTCCATCAGCGTGTCGGCGTCGACGCCGATCTTCTGGGCGATCGCCGCCGGTGTCGCGCGCTGGTCGACCGTATAGGTGGTCCACGACGACAGCGAACCCGAATAAGACTTCAGATTGCGCTCGAATGCGGATGCGTTGTCGAACGGCAGCAGGATCTGCGGCTGGGTCGCGCCGAGAATCACCGGCTTCTTGAACGACGGGTTCAGCGAGCGGAATTCGTCGGTCGACATATTGGCGAGCCGCGCGGCGACGTCGACGTCGATGTCGTGCGACGTGGTCACTTCCACGAAATACGGGTGATTCGGAATCGCCGGCAGCGTGAGCCCGTACATCTGCGGGTTCATCACGATGTTCTTGACCGCCTGCAGCTTGGGCACGTAGTTGCGCGTCTCGTTCGGCATGCGCAGGCTCAGATAGTCGGTGGGCAGACCGGCCGCCTCGTTACGCGCGATAGCCCTCTGCACGTTGCCCTCGCCCCAGTTGTACGCGGCGAGCGCGAGCTGCCAGTCGCCGAACATGTCGTGCAGGTTCGACAGATAGTCGAGCGCGGCGCTGGTCGACGCGAGCACGTCGCGGCGCTCGTCCTGCCACATGTTCTGCTTGAGGTTATAGGTGCGGCCGGTGCCCGGCATGAACTGCCACATGCCGGCGGCCTTCGCGACCGATAGCGCTTGCGGGCTATACGCGGATTCGATGAACGGCAGCAGCGCGAGCTCGGTCGGCATATGACGCGCCTCGAGCTCCTCGACGATGTGATACAGATATTTCTGCGAGCGCTCGGTCATGCGCTGCACGTAGTCGGGACGTTGCAGATACCAGTTGAGCTGCATGTCGACGAGATCGGTCTGCAGGTCCGGCATCTGGAAGCCGCGGCGAATGCGGCTCCACAGGTCGGCGTCCTGGCTCGTCAACTGATTGACGGAACCCTTATCGACATCGATGGTTTCTTTAGCGGTGGCGCTTTTGCGGAGGGCGTCGGCTACGGCTTGCTGGCTGGCGGGGGTGTTGGCGGTATTCGTTGTCGGTCCCTGACTCGCGCAGGCGGCGAGTGTCAGGACCAATAACGCACTGAAGATAAATCGCATGAACGTCTCGGCTTCCACGAGGGCTGGAATTTGCAGCCGATAGTACGAAACGGCAACGTTTCCGTCAATTGGAAAATCGAGAAAAAAATCAACCAAATCTTGGGCTTGGCGAATTTTTCCGATTCATCGCGTGAAGAACGGCCGAATGCGTCACCTCAGCGGAAGCGATTTTTCCACTCGCGCATCAGCGTAAAAGCCGTCAAACGATCGGGCACCGTTTCGTGCAACTGCTCGCGCAAGCTCGCCTGCACCGCCGCTTCGCCGGCGCGCAGGAACGGATTGACCGCGCGTTCGTGAGCGATCGTGGTCGGCAGCGTCGGGACGTGGCGCGCACGCAGATCGCCTGCCTTGTCGCGCCACGCTTGCAGGTCGGCGTTGTGGGGCTCGCAGGCAAGCGCAAAGCGGATGTTCGACAGCGTGTACTCGTGCGCGCAATGCACTTCGGTCGCGCCGGGCAGCGCGGCGAGCGCATCGAGCGACGCGAGCATCTGCGCGGGCGTGCCTTCGAACAGCCGGCCGCAGCCGCAGGCGAACAACGTGTCGCCGCAAAACACGTGCGGTGTGCCGCGCGGGTCCGCTGGCTGGAAATAGGCGATGTGTCCGATCGTGTGACCGGGCACGTCGAGTACGCTGAATTCGAGCGCGGGCGCCGCGATCGTCACGCGATCGCCGTTTTCAAGACGATGTGTGACATGCGCGATCGCTTCCGCGGCGGGGCCGTAGACCGGTACATCCTGGCCATTCAGCAGATCGGCCAATCCACCGACGTGGTCTTGATGATGGTGCGTGAGTAAAATAGCGCTCAACCGCCATCCTCGTTGGGCCAGACAGGCGCGCACAGGGGCGGCATCGCCCGGATCGACGACGACCGCGTGATGTCCGTCGGCAATGACCCAGATGTAATTGTCTTCAAACGCCGGGACCGGTACGTACTCGAGCGCATTCATAGGCGAAGCATTTTTGATATGACTGACCGAGCGATTATAGACTGGCCCGCCTGGACCGATTCACCTCCGGGCCGCTACGTGCTCGACTGGGAGCAGACCCAGCTCGACCGCGTGGTGTCGGATGTGTTCGGCTATCACGCGCTGCAGCTCGGGCTGCCGCAACTCGACGCACTGCGCGAAAACCGCATGCCGTGCCGCGGTCTCGTACTCGATGCGGCGAGCGGGGCCAGCGCGCCGTACACGTATCCGCGCGCCGCGCACGCGGCTGGCGCCGGCGGGGACATGCAACAGGTTGCCGGCATGCACGCGCCGGGCGAACGCAGCGCGGTCTGGTGCGATCTCCTCGACCTGCCGTTCGAAGCGCAGAGCGTCGACCTGATCGTGATGCCGCACACGCTGGAATTCACCGGCGACCCGCACCGCCTGCTGCGCGAAGCGGAGCGCGTGCTGATGCCCGAAGGGCAACTGATCATCCTCGGCTTCAATTCGCTGTCGCTGTGGGGGGTGCGTCAGTCGATCGGGAAAATGACTGGACGCCCGTTCGTGCCGGCCGCCGTCGACCTGATCGCATTCACGCGCCTGAAGGACTGGATCAAGCTGCTAGGCTTTGACCTTGAACGCGGACGCTTTGGCTGCTATCGTCCGCCGCTTGCGAGCGATCAGTGGCTCTCGCGCTACGGCTTCATGGAAGCCGCCGGCGACCGCTGGTGGCCGATCTTCGGCGCGACCTACATGATCAAGGCGATCAAGCGCGTACGCGGCATGCGCCTCGTCGGGCCGCTCAAAGTGAAAAAACCCGTGCTCGCCGCCGGCCTCGCGCCTGCTGCCACACCGAATACACGCAATCACATCGAATGACTCAGGACCACATCGACATTTACACCGACGGCGCCTGCAAGGGTAACCCCGGCCCCGGCGGCTGGGGCGCACTGTTACGCTTCGGCAGCCAGGAAAAAGAACTGTTCGGCGGCGAAGCGAACACGACCAACAACCGCATGGAGCTGATGGGCGTGATCGCCGCGCTCGAGGCGCTGAAACGGCCGTGCAACGTGATCGTGCATACCGATTCGCAATACGTGCAGAAAGGCATCAGCGAGTGGATTCACGGCTGGAAAAAGAAAGGCTGGATCACCGCGGCGAAACAGCCGGTGAAAAACGCCGATCTGTGGAAGCGCCTCGATGCGCTCGTCGCGCAACATGAAGTCGAATGGCGCTGGGTGCGCGGCCATAATGGGCACCCGGAAAACGAGCGCGCCGATCAGCTCGCCAATCGCGGGGTCGCGTCGCTCGCGCAGATGTAGCCAGACCGCGGTTGCGCCGGCAGCCTATGCCGCGGGCCGCACCCTTCCCGCTCCTTTGCTGTATTTTTTTCGAAGCAGGCTAATCCGACATGCGTCAACTCATCCTCGATACCGAAACGACCGGCCTGAACGCCCGCGGTGGCGACCGGATTCTCGAACTCGGTTGCGTCGAGCTGGTGAACCGCCGGCTCACCGGCAACAACCTGCACTTCTATATCAATCCCGAGCGCGACAGCGATCCGGGCGCGCTTGCGGTGCACGGCCTGACCACCGAGTTCCTGAGCGACAAGCCGAAGTTCGGCGAGATCGTCGACCAGTTTCGCGACTTCATCCAGGGAGCGGACCTGATCATTCACAACGCGCCGTTCGACATCGGCTTTCTCGATGCCGAATTTGCGCTGCTCGGGCTGGCGCCGGTGAGTCACCACTGCGGCGAGATCATCGACACGCTCGCGCAGGCCAAGCAGATGTTCCCCGGCAAACGCAATTCGCTCGACGCGCTGTGCGATCGATTCGGCATCAGTAACGCGCACCGCACGCTGCACGGCGCGCTGCTCGACTCGGAGCTGCTCGCGGAAGTCTATCTGGCGATGACACGCGGCCAGGAAAGCCTCGTCATCGATATGCTCGGCGAAGCGCAGACCCGCAGCGATACCGAGGCGCCGCGCGTCGCGTTGGAGTCGCTGGAACTACTCGTGATCACCGCGAGCGCCGACGAAATCGCTGCGCACGAAGCGGTGCTGGACGATCTCGATAAAGCGATGAAAGGTGCAAGCGTGTGGCGCGTCGAACCCACGCCACTAGCGCCACTAACCTCTGAGCAAACTACTTAAAAAAATCCTGGACGAACCCGCAAAAGCCTGACATAATCTCAATCTCTTCGGGTGGTTAGCTCAGCGGTAGAGCACTGCCTTCACACGGCAGGGGTCACTGGTTCGATCCCAGTACTACCCACCAGATTCTTGGGAACGTGAAATCCGAAGAAAAAAGGCCCTCTGGCGAAAGCCGAGGGCCTTTTTCTTTGCGTTGGGAAATCTCGCAAAATGCCTTTTTCGGTGCATGGGCGGGACACCTCGAAAATCAGTCGAGTTCTGGTTTGCCCACTATCGGGTCGTCAGACTTGACCTGAGCGAGCCCACGTCCTGACCATCATGTGTCGACGATAGCGTCGTACAGATGTCAATCCTGTCTCCCGTCTGCACAGAAAAGAAGATAAATGAAAATACATTTCAGTTGAATTAAGGGAATGTATAAGGCATAGTAACGATTCTCATTCAGGTGCTGTTGCCAGCCAGTTGTCCCGTCCTCCCAGCGACGTCGGACCAGCCAGCTAGACCGGTTGAGTGCCATGACAACAACGCCGTCAAGCCGCATTGCGCAGCAGAGTCAGCACTCGCCCACAGGGCGAATCAGAGGGCAGTCTGGAAAGCGTGCGCCAAGGCGTTGGCGAATATCCACACTCCACAAAGACCAGATGCTGACCAAAACTCCGCTCGCTATCGCAGTGATGAGCCTCTTTTGCGCGCCCATCGCGACTCCTGCCTTCGCGCAGACCCCCGCAGCACCGTCCGTCGCCGCAGCGTCAGCTACCGCGGCGACTTCGCCGGACAACAACGCATCGAGCCAGGCGCAGACGCTGCCTACGGTTCAGGTGACAGGACAAACAGACGACACCGGCTTCCAGACCGACCGCACGAACGTGACCGGCGTGTCGACCGACGTGCACGATATTCCGCAGGCGGTAACGATCGTCAACCAGCAGCTTCTGCAGTCGCAGGGCGTCACGTCGTTCTCAGACGCGCTGCGCAACGTGCCGGGTGTCACGATCGGCGCGGCCGAAGGCGGCGTGATCGGCAACAACATCAATCTGCGGGGCTTCACCGCGAACAACGACATCTATCTCGATGGCTTTCGCGATCGCGGACAGTACTATCGGGACACCTTCGACCTGGAATCGATCGACGTCCTGTACGGCCCCTCGTCGCTCTACTTCGGCCGCGGCTCCACGGGCGGCGTCATCAATCAGGTGACCAAGCAGGCGAACCTGAAGAAGTCGGCCTCGGTCTCGGCGACGATCGGCACGGACGATCACTATCGCACCTCGTTCGACTTCAACCAGCCGCTCTCCGATACGTCCGCGTTGCGCATCAACGCATTCGGCCAGTCGCTGCACGGCACCCGCGACGTGATGTCGAACAAGGACTATGGCATCGCGCCGACCGTGAGCTTCGGCATCGGCACGCCGAACGAGTTCACGCTATCCGCGCTGATCCAGCACAACCGCGACATGGCGGACTACGGTGTGCAGTCGGTAAACGGCGCGCCCGCACCGGTGGGACGCTCCACCTTTTACGGCTTCACCGACGACCGGACCCTGCAGGACGATCAGACCGTGACGGGCCGCTACATCCATCGCTTCGACAACGGCTTCGTGCTGCGCAATCAGGCGCAGCTCAGCCATACCAGCACCGACGCGCGCGAAACGAGCTTGAAGCGCGGTCTGTTTACCGGCCCGTTCGCCACGTCGCCGGCACTCGGCGCGGGCAACTTCACCGACCTGCCGCTCTCGTCGCTTTACGTCGGCCTCGTGAGCCGCGACCGGGTCATCAACGATCATTCGATCTACAACTCGACCGACATCGAAGGCACGCTCGGCAGCGGCTGGATCAAGCACAAAATCGTCGCGGGCATCGACCTCGGCCACGAGACCTACACCAATCAGGGCTATCGCGTGACCGGCCCCGGCATGCCGAGCGGCAGCGGCACGATCGCGATCGTGCCGCTGCTCGATCCGCCCTACAATCCGCGCCCGGCCGGGTCCGTGCAGACGCTCGACAACCGCGCGGAGTCATCGGCGAATTCGTTCGGCGCGTACCTGAACGACACCATCTCGCTCGGCGAGCACTGGAAATTCGTCGGCGGCGTGCGCTGGGATCGCTTCCAGGCCAGCATCGCCAACTCGACCGCGGCGCCCGCTTACGCCAGCCAGACGAACTACTTCACCAGCGTGCGCACGGGCCTCATCTATCAGCCCACCGACTGGCAGTCGTACTACGTGTCGTACGGCACGTCGTTCAACCCGTCGCTCGAAGCGCTCACGCTGACCTCGGGCACGCAGAACCTCGCGCCCGAGCACAACAAGTCGTACGAGATCGGCAGCAAGTGGGATCTGCTCGACGGCAATCTGTCGGTTTCGCAATCGCTCTTCCAGATCGAGCAGACCAATACCCGCACGCAGAACGGCGACGGCACCTACACGCTCGACGGCGACACACGCGTGCGCGGCTATCAGATCGGCGCGACCGGCCGCCTCGGCAGCAAGTGGCAGATCTACGGCGGCTATACCTATCTCGACAGCGAGATCGTCAAGGCAGCCGACGGCACACAGGGCCATACGCTGCCGAACACGCCCCGCCACATGGCGACACTGTGGGTCACGTACCAACCCGTCGAGCACTGGGAAATCGGCGGCGGCCCGATCTACATGTCGTCGCGCTATCCTGCCACCGACAACGTCGTGAAGGTGCCGAGCTACGTCCGATTCGACGCGATGGCGGCTTATCATACGAAGCGGTACGACGTTCAGCTCAATCTGCTGAACCTCACCAACAAGCTCTATTACGACCAGTTGATCGCGTCCGACGGCGGACGCGCGGTGCCCGGCATCGGGCGAACGCTGCTGGCCACCTTCAATTACCGGTTCTATTAAGACCGGCATGCGTCCGCCCGGATGCGCGCGCCGCCGCTGCGCCGTCCGGCCGGGCCAAAGGAATCATCATGCTCATCCGGATTCCCAGCCTGCTCGACGCCGATACCGTGCGCTACCTGCGCGGCGTGCTCGATGCACCCGATAGTCCGTGGGTCGACGGGCGCGCAACGGCCGGCTATCACGGCGCGGAAGTCAAGCACAACCAGCAGCTCGACGAAGATTCGCCGATCACGCGCGAGCTCGCCGATCGCGTGCTCGCGGCAACCGAGCGCCATCCGTTCTTCATCAGTGCAGCACTGCCGAATCGCGCATATCCGCCGCACTTCAACCGCTACTCGGGCGGGATGAACTTCGGCTCGCACATCGATGGCGCTGTCCGTGTGCTGCGCTCGGGCCTCAAGGTGCGCACCGATGTGTCGATCACGGTGTTCCTGTCCGAGCCGCACGAATACGACGGCGGCGAATTGCGGATCGAAGATACGTACGGGGCGCACGAGGTCAAACTGCCGGCCGGCGATGCGATCGTCTATCCGGCGACGAGCATGCACCACGTGACACCCGTCACGCGTGGCGTGCGACTTGCGAGTTTCTTCTGGGTACAGAGCCTCATTCGCGACGACAGCCAGCGCGCGCTGCTGTTCGAACTCGACAATACAATCCAGCGGCTCAACGCAACGAACGCGGATAACGCGTCGCGACGCTCGCTCGTCGGCATCTATCACAATCTGCTCAGGGAGTGGAGCGAGACGTAAGCGGCCATGAGCCGGGCTCCCGGGCTCCCGGGCTCTATACGACAGCACGATTGCTGGCCGCCCGTAGCTGAACCTCGCTCGATCACATTGCGCGTCGAGCCCGCTCAACACCGGGACCGGGATGTGCCGCTGGCTGTGATGAGGAGCGGCGCGCACGGCAGGCCCGCCGTGCGCGTCACTCCGGAAGGAAATGGGATGGCCGCGCTACACCACGCCGGCCGGCAAGCCAATACCGCGCGCCATCCCGGTCGCGGCAAACACCATCAGAACCAGCAGCACCGTCTGGATCACACTGAAGTGCGCATACGAACGCGCCCTCTTCAGATCCGGTACCGTACCGCCGCGGACCGACGCTCGCCAGCGCATCAGGCCGAGCATCGTCGGCACTTCGAGAATCAGAATGAGCACGAGCAGCGTCATCTTCACGTGAAAGAGCGGCTCGTGCAGATAGTAGTCGGCACCCTTCTCGTAGCCGCCGAACGCGCGCATCAGGCCGGTGACGATCAGCACGATTGCAGAGAGTCCCCAGCGCGTATCCGCGCGAAACACGGAGCGTAACGCGGCGGGCACCGACGCGCGACGCAGCGACCATGTGCGCCGCAGAATGGACGCAAGCGCGAAACCGTAAGCAAGCAGATGTAGAGCGGCAAGCAACCAGCGAACCAGCATAGCGACTCCTGCGAAAGACGCGATACGATCGATGAGTGTCCGACCCGCCCGCCTTCAGGCAGCGGGCGTCATGACTGCATTATCGGCGAAGCTTTGCTCGGGGATGCACGGATCGGCCAGGCGATGTGGTCGACAGCACAAAGCGCACCGGGTCAGACTTGCCGCAGCGTCGTGTCGAGCGCGCGCGCGGCAACCCGATCGCCTTCAGTCGTCAGCGCGGCACGAAAGACCGTTTGCCGGTTATGGCCCGCGGCGGCCGGTGAATCCCACAGCAACTCGACTTTCGGACGCACGCCAAAGGCGCTGCGCGCAAGCGACGGCGCCGCCACCGCGCCTCGCGGCATAGCCGACGCGCCGGCCTCCCCCGCCGCGCCGAACACCACGGCCGGCGTCGGCGCCGGCGTTGAGCGCGTGTGCCCGCCGCTCGCCCAGCGCACCGACAATTCGCGCGCATCGTATTGGCCGACCTTGCGCCGCTCGGCCCATACGACGACAGTGCGCGTAACCGGATCGAGCGACACCGCATAGCGGCCGATCGCGAATCGCCGCGCGGCGACATTGGTACGCCACAGCGGCAACGGACGGCAGATCCAGACCACGGTCGCATAAAGCGCCGGGGCGGCGAGCAGCCAGCCATTGGTGGCGGCGACCGCCTGTATCGCGCGCCGCCAACCGGCACTCGCGACAAACGCGCCGACCGACCAGACTGCAAACAGAAACCCGAGAAAGGCGAACAGGCGCAGCGCCTGACGCAGCCATTGCGGCAACGGATGGAACGGCCGCTCGGCAACCGCGCGCGCGCCCGGCTGGAAAATCAGCAGAAACAGGAAAACGAGGTTGATGCATGCCCACGGCGAGGACGCCATCGAAGTCACGGCGGTCGCCAGGTTCATCTGCGACATCGAGAAAAGCCAGCGGACGGCGAGCACGAGACCGACGGCGCGCAGCGTAAAAATCGTCCCGGCGCCGGGCGCGGCGTTCGCGCGCGTCTCTTTCGTTCTCGCCAAGGCATCCTCCTGTCGTCGGCGGCGCCGCACCCTGTTTGCGGCCCGGCCATTTTATAGGGATATTACCGAGTGCCGCTCGTTCGCGCCGCGCGAAAACGCGTATTTTCGGGCGTTGCCGACAAAAAACGCGGCGCGCATGCTACAACGCCCCGGCGGCGAACTGCCGACGGGGCGTTGTAGATGGCGCGAGAAGCTTGCTACAGGGTCCTTGCGCCGGGCTGTCAGCTATTGTGCATCAACTACGGATCGAGCCCGCAATGACGCGCAACTCAGCCCGCGTTGACTTCGCGCAGCACCGTGCGGTGCTTGCGGCGCAGCAGTTCTTCGTACGTGGCGACATAGTTTTTCGCCATCACCTTCGACGAGAAACGTGCTTCGAACGCCTTGCGCACGTCGGCGCGCGGCAGCGTGTGCAGACGCTTGAGCGCCGCGACCGCGCTGATTTCGTCTTCGACGACGAAACCCGACACGCCGTTTTCGATCACTTCCGGCACCGAACCGCGATTGAATGCGATCACCGGCGTGCCGCAGGCCATTGCTTCGATCATCACCAGACCGAACGGCTCCGGCCAGTCGATCGGGAACACCAGCGCATGCGCGTTGCCGAGGAACTCACGCTTTTCGGCTTCGCCGATTTCGCCGATGTACTCGACGTGCGGGAGCGCCATCAGCGGCTTGATCACTTCTTCGTAATAGGCACGGTCGGCCTTGTCGATCTTGGCGGCGACCTTGAGCTTCATGCCGGCCTGGCCGGCGATGCGAATCGCGCGGTCGAGACCCTTCTCCGGCGACACGCGGCCGAGGAATGCGAGGTAGCCGGGCTCGACGCCGGGAATCGGCGTGAGCACGTTTTCCGGCAGACCGTGGTAGACGGTTTGCAGCCAGTTCGCCTGTTGCAGCGGGATGCGCTGGTTGTCGGAGATCGACACGACCGGCACGTCCTTGAACGTATTGAAGATCGGCTGCAGTTCCGGCAGATCGAGACGGCCGTGCATCGTGGTCACGAACGGCACCGGCTGACGCGCGAACAGCGAGAACGGGTAGTAGTCGATGTGGAAATGCAGCACGTCGAATTCATCGGCGCGGCGGCGCACTTCTTCGAGCAGCAGCATATGCGGCGCCATCACGTCGCGGATCGTCGGGTCGAGGCGCAGCGCCTGCGGCCAGAACGCTTCGAGCTTCGCCGAGGTTTGCGAATCGCCGCTTGCAAACAGCGTGACGTCGTGGCCCTGCTCGACCAGCGCTTCAGTCAGATAGGACACCACGCGTTCCGTACCACCGTACAGCTTGGGAGGAACCGCCTCGTGCAGCGGAGCGATTTGAGCGATTCGCATAATGACGAACTCCTAGTAAAAAATCAGGCAAAGATACTGCGTTTGGAAAAAGCGACTCGCTTGCTCGCCAGGGCAGTCGGGCCGGAGATGCCGGCGCGGGCCTGATTCTTTCGAGAAATCCCGCGATGAATCGCTTGGGTTTTGAGCCAGACCAGTGCGTCACCGTCTGCGCATGTGCGAGTAAACGTGCATGCGCTACCTACGTTGACAAACTGTCAGAAAATTTGCCGGGCTAACGAGCACGCATTATCGGTGCCCGCATTCTTGCTGCGCCACGACATTTCAAAGTCTTTACGTTGTTACAAAGAGGAAACACTTTGCAAACCCTTGTTTTCCAAGACAGTTCTACAGTGACGGCAGATGTCGGCCGCCGAGATCCCGGCGGCGTCGGTAAGCTCTGTGCGTCAACTTTGCCGGCAGGTATCGAAGAAATGCCGCGGCCCGGTTGAATGCAAACTGTAATTATATCTCGAAATTGTCCGCTATCTGCGTAAAGCGCCCGCCCACCGGGCGCTCAGACACGACAGATCGCGGAGGTCTATCGCGAAATGAGTCGCGCCAATGCCCGGATTCACAGGGCGCAATCGCCTTTGCGTGTTTACAATGCGAAGCATCGGCTTCGCGGAGAGCCATGTTTTCCGGATGGCCCACGCTTTGCGTGCAACCAGCAACACATCGACCCCAGCTCAATTTTGGAACATTTGACTATCGCCGAGCGTAACGCCCAGGACGCAAAGCTCGCGAGCTATGCGCACCGGCCGCTTGCGTTTCTCTTCCGCTTCATCCGCCGCCACCCGCTCGCCCACGCAATCGTGTTGTGCAGCGTATTTGCGGCCGTGGGCTGTGCGCTCGCTTCGCAATACGCGATCAAACATCTGATCGACGTGCTCGGCGGCGGCCGCCATCACCCCGGTCCGCTATGGGGCGCGTTTGCGATCCTCGTCGGACTGATCGCCGCCGATAACCTGTTGTGGCGGGTCGGCGGCTGGGTCGCGGCACATACCTTCGTGGCCGTGACGGGCGACCTGCGGCGCGACCTGTTTCAGTACCTGAGCGGCCATTCGCCCACGTATTACGCCGAAAAGCAGCCCGGCATGCTCGCGAGCCGGATCACCGCGACCTCGAACGCCGTCTACACCGCCGAAAACACCACCGCGTGGAACGTGCTGCCGCCGTGCATCGCGGTGCTGGGCGCGATCGTGATGATCATTTCGGTGAACCCGTTGATGGCAGCCGGCCTGATGCTGTGCTCGGCGATCCTGTCGGTCGTGTTGTACAAGCTCGCGGGACGCGGCTCGGCGCGCCACCATAATTTCGCGACCAAGGCGGCGTCGGTGGATGGCGAGCTCGTCGACGTGATCAGCAACATGGGCCTCGTGCGCGCATTCGGCATGACGTTTCGCGAGCAGCGGCGCTTCGCAGCGACAGTCAAATCGGAAATGGACGCGCGCCAGCAAAGCCTGCTCTATCTGGAGAAACTGCGTCTGCTGCACGCGGTGATCACCGCGCTGCTATCGGCCGGGTTGCTCGGCTGGGCGCTGTGGCTGTGGGACCAGGGGCGCGCGACCTCGGGCGACATCGTGCTGGTCAGCTCGCTCGGCTTCACGATTCTGCACGGCACGCGCGATCTGGCGGTCGCGCTCGTCGATGTCACGCAACACATCGCGCGGCTCGCGGAAGCCGTGCGCACGCTGCTCGAACCGCACGGCATGCCCGATCGCGACGACGCGACCGAACTCGTGCCGCAAGGCGGCCGCGTCACGTTCGACAACGTCACCTTCGCCTATCCGCGCCGCCGCGCGATTCTCGATCACTTCGACCTGAATATCGAACCCGGCCAGCGCGTCGGCCTGATCGGCAAGTCAGGCGCCGGCAAATCGACGGTGCTCGCGCTGCTGCAGCGCTTTTACGAAACCCAGGGCGGCGCAATCAGAATCGACGGTCAGGATATCGCCGCGATTACCCAGGACAGCCTGCGCCACGCGATCGCGCTGGTGCCGCAGGACATCTCGCTATTCCATCGCTCGGTGTACGAGAACATCGCGTATGGACGCCCCGAGGCGAGCCGCGAGGAAGTGCTCGCCGCCGCGCGCGAAGCCCGCTGCTCGGACTTCATCGAAGCGATGCCGGAAGGCTATGACACGATCGTCGGCGACCGCGGCGTGAAGCTTTCGGGTGGCCAGCGCCAGCGCATCGCGATTGCGCGCGCGATTCTCAAGAACGCGCCGATCCTGCTGCTCGACGAAGCGACATCGGCGCTCGACAGCGCGTCGGAAGAAGCGATCCAGAAGGCCCTCGACCGGCTGATGGTCGGCCGCACGGTGATCGCGATCGCGCACCGTCTGTCGACGTTGAACAACTTCGACCGGATCATCGTGATGAGCACCGGCAAGGTCATCGACGACGGTTCGCCGGAGGAACTGCGCCAGCGCCCGGGCCTCTATCGGGACCTGCTTGCGAAGCAATACGGCAAAGGCTCGACGCTGCATATCGGCGGCAAGAAGGTCGACGAACAGCACGTGGCCTGACGCGCTCGAACCGCTCGGGCTGCCGACATAACCGGCGTAAAAAAGCCGCTCTCCGGGAGCGGCTTTTTTACGCGTCATTCGCCAGGAGCGGGGCCTGCCGTGCTCGCGCGCGCCGCTCTACCACGCGCCGCGCCCAGCCCTCCGGTCGTAACGCTTCGCGCGCGCTTCGCACCGCCGACGGCCTGCAGATCACGCATGAAGTTGTCGCGCCACACCGACACATTGTTCTCGCGCAGTTGCGCCATCATGTCGCGGTAGCGCGCCTGGCGCTCGGCGAGCGGCATGCCGAGCGCGCTCGCGAGCGCCTCGGCCATGCCGTCGATATCGACCGGATTGACGATCAGCGCGCCCTCCAGCTCCTGCGCCGCGCCGGCAAAGCGCGACAGTACCAGCACGCCGGGACTGTCCGGATCCTGCGCCGACACGTATTCCTTCGCGACCAGATTCATACCGTCGCGCAACGGCGTCACATAGCCCACGTGCGCGGTACGAAAAAGAGCCGCGAGCACCGAGCGCTCGTACTGCTTGTGAATATAGAGAATCGGCGTCCAGTCGAGCTCGGCGAAGCGTCCGTTGATCCGCCCCGATTCGCTTTCGAGCTGCAGCCGGATGTCCTGGTACGCGTGCAGATCGGCCCGCGTCGGCGGCGCGATCTGCAGGAACGACACCTTGTTGCGCAACGCGGCCGTGTGCTCGAGCAGGCGCTCGAACGCGCGAAAACGCTCGACCAGTCCCTTCGAATAATCGAGCCGGTCGACGCTCATGATCAGCTTGCGCGAATGCAGTGTCGCCTTCATCGTGCGCACCGGCTTGCCGCGTTCGCCCGCTTTCGCGAGCTCGGCGATTTCATCCGGATACACGCCGATCGGATACGCGGCCGCGCGCAGCGTGCGGCCGAACGCATTCACGGTAAGCGGACCTTTCGCCGACGCATCGATCGAGCCGCCCGCCTCGTTGACGATGTAGTCGCAGAACGCGCGCAGATCGGGCCCGGTCTGGAAACCGAGCAGATCGAACGAACACAGCGCCTCGACGAGCTCGCGATGCGGCGGCACCGCCAGCAAGACCTGCGACGCCGGAAACGGAATGTGCAGGAAAAAGCCGATGCGGTTCTTCACGCCGGCTGCGCGCAGCGCCTGCGCGAACGGAATCAGATGATAGTCGTGGACCCAGATCACGTCGTCTTCGCGCAGCAGCGGCACGAGTTGCTGCGCGAGCCACGCGTTCACCCGGCAGTAGCCGCCGAAGTCGTGGCGATCGTAGTGCAGTAGATCGGCGCGATAGTGGAACGCCGGCCACAGCGTCGCATTCGAAAAGCCGCGGTAATACTGATCGTAGTCGCGGCGCATCAGCGCAACCGTCGCGAAAGTCACCGGACCACGCTCTTCGACCTTGATCTGCGGCTGGCCCGAACTCAGCACGTCGCCGCTCCAGCCGAACCACATCCCGCCGGTTTCCTTCAGCGCGTCGTACACGCCAACCGCCAGACCGCCGGCCGCCGGGCCGCCCTCCGAGATAGGCGCCACCCGGTTCGAAACAATGATCAGTCGGCTCATGAAGCGCGGTTCCCGAGGCAGTATGTTGTTTTCGTCGACGGACGCGGCGCCGGTATCACGCCGCGCGCGCCGCCGCGACAATCGTTTCGAGCCAGTCGAGCAGCGCGTTCACCGACTCGACACGCGTGCGGGCCATCGTCTCGCCCGCGCCCACCTTGATCGACAGGCCGCCGCGCTCGTTGACGAGCGCGAAGCCCTTCTCGTCCGTCAGATCGTCGCCGGCGAACACCGGCGTGCGGCCGGCGAACGGCAACTCGTCGAGAAACGCGCGCGTCGCGCGGCCTTTGTCGACATCCTTCGGCTTGATTTCGTAGACCATCTTGCCCGGCTGCAGCACGTAGGAATCGGGGTAATCCGCAACCAGCCGCCCGGTCGCTTCGCGCGCGATCGGCTCGCGGTCCGGCGCATTCCGGTAATGCAGAGCGAGCGCCGCGCCCTTGATCTCGAGCAGCATGCCCGGATGGTCGTTGACGATCTGAGCGAGCACCTGCTCCATGCGCAGCAGCCGTTCGTCGTGAAAGCCGATGCGCTGCGTATCGCCATTCGCGTCGCGCCGCTCGGCGCCGTGCAAACCGGCCACCGGCAGATCGGGCATGCCGAGAAAACTGTCGATGCTGTCGATCCCGCGTCCCGACACCACCGCGACCGCACCGTTCGTCAGACTGCGCAATTCACGCAGCAACCCGATTACGCGCGGTTGCACCAGCACGCCGTCCGGCGTGGGGGCGAGTTCGACGAGCGTGCCGTCGAAATCGAAGAAAAATGCCGTCTCGCTCGGAGACAGAACAGCCGGAAGTGCCTGTATCACCTGGGTTCGCCTTTCAGCCTTGCGCGGCCGGAAAAGTGTGCGCATCTTACCGCGCATCGGTCAATTTTTCGAGAAAGTAAGCCGCCGCTCAAGCTGGGCGGCCGATTCGCGCGACCGGTCGCGCCGATTACGTTCAACCGCGAAACAATCCCACGACAGCAGGCTTTCAACCGCCTGCGTCAAATTGCCCCGTGAGCCCCGCGCCCGGGGCGCCTCGCAACGTTCAGCACGATTTTGCGCTACAGTCGCAGCCACGCGCAGCGTTGCGGCCATCATGCGTATCGTTGCACGCTGTTACTTTCTGCGCTGTGCGGGAACCCGCCGCGGCGCGATGGATTCGCAGCGCTGAGTCCCTGCTTCGTCGATTCGCGTTGCCTTTCCCCCAATCGAGTTATTGAACCCCGTTTTGTTCCCGATCCTTCAGATCCGCCACTTGCGGTTCAACCTGTTCCGAGCCTCGACACAGCGGTTTGCGCACGGGCGGGCACGCTGGTCTGCGCGCCGATTCGGCGCAAGCGCGACGCTGGGCACGCTGGTTGCGCTCATCGCCCTGACGGGCTGCAGCGAGCGCGCAGAGCCGTGGCACCTGACCAATGTGACCGGTCATCTGCCCGATCTGTCGTTCAGGCTGACCGACGACGACGGCCGCCCGGTCACCGGCGATTCGTTCAAGGGCCGCACGTCGCTCGTCTACTTCGGCTATACGCACTGCCCCGACGTCTGCCCGGAAACGATGGGCCGGCTGATGCAGGTACTCGGCAAGCTCGGCCCCGACGCGCAGAAAGTGCGCATCCTGTTCATCACCGTCGATCCCGCTCGCGATACGCCGCAAGCGTTGCACGACTACGTCGGCGCCTTCGACGCGCAGCATGCGCAAGGCCTGAGCGGCACCGACTGGCAGATCGAGTCGCTGGCGAAGCGCTATCGGGTCGCCTATCAGATGGAAAAGCGCGACCCCAACGGCAATTACGAAGTCACCCACAGTTCCGCCGTCTACGTGTTCGACAGCCAGGGCCACGCGCGTTTGCTGGCCACCGATCACGACACCCCCGACGCGATTGCGCAGGATCTGCGCCGCGTCATCGATGACCCATCCTGATCCTTTTCATTCCGTCATGACGATCAAGCTCAAAACCTTCGCCTCCCTCGCCTGCGCGCTCACGCTCCCGTTTTGCGTCGCATCGGCCGCGCACGCGGCGGACACCCATGCGATCAGCGTAAAGGACGCCTGGGTGCGCTGGCTGCCGAACAACCTGCCGGCCGCGGGCTATGCGACGCTCGTCAACGCGAGCGACAAGCCGGTCGACCTCGTCGATATTTCGAGCGACGACTACGGCGACGCGATGCTGCATCAGACGGTATCGAACGGCTCGTCGCAACAAATGGTGATGGTCGACAAGCTCACGGTGCCCGCGCACGGCCAGGCCGCGATCGCGCCGGGCGGCTATCACGTCATGCTGGAGGGCGCGAAGCACAAGGTCGCGCCGGGCGACACCGTCCATCTGACGCTGAAGTTCTCCGACGGCGAGACGCTTACGGCGCCGTTCGCCGTAAAGTCGCCGGCCGCCACAAAGTAACCGGATAACCCGTACAACGCGCCATCGCCAACGCAATGGACCTGCTCTACTGGCTCGATCCCTGGGAGTTTTCGCCGACCGTCGTGATCGCCGTGCTGGTGCCCGCGATCCTGTTCGTGCGTGGCGCCCGCAAGGCGCGGCTATCGTTCGCGCGACGGCTGTCGTTCTGGTTCGGGCTGGCGGCGCTCTATGCCGTGCTGCACACGCGGCTCGATTATTTCTTCGAGCATGAGTTCTTCATGCATCGCTTGCAGCATCTGGTGCTGCATCACCTCGGGCCGTTCTTCATCGCGCTGTCGTATCCGGGCGCGGCATTGCGCGCGGGCATTCCGTCGCGCTGGCGGCGGCGCTTCGTGCGGCCCACGCTGCAGATGCCGCTCGTGCGCAAGGCGCTCGACGTCGTCATGCATCCGGTCGTGGCGGTCACGCTGTTCGTCGGACTGATCTATTTCTGGCTGATCTCACCGATTCATTTCATCGCGATGCTCGACTGGCGCATCTATCGCGTGATGAACTGGAGCATGGTGATCGACGGCCTGCTGTTCTGGTGGCTCGTGCTCGATCCGCGGCCGGCGCCGCCGGCGCGTCTGTCGCCGGGCAAGCGCGTACTCGTCGTGATTGCCGCGATTCCGCCGCAGATCATCCTCGGCGCATTCATCTTTTTCACGCCGCACGAGCTGTATCCGATCTATTCGATTTGCGGCCGCGCGTTCACGTGGCTGAGCCCGCTGCGCGATCAGCAGATCGGCGGGCTATTGCTGTGGATTCCGGGTTCGATGATGAGCGTGATCGGCGCGCTGATCGCATTGCGTCACTGGATGCGGCTGTCCGCGCGTGGACGGTTGCGCGCCGAGCGGCGCACGCAAACGGCGCGTGGCATCGCGCATGGGGCGTCGGCCGCGGCGAATGGGCAGCGCTGATCCGCATTGCCGGGCAAGCGCGCATCGATCGGCAGTTTGATCCGGCGGCTTTGGCCCGCGCGGATGCGTTGCGCGAGCGGCCTGACCGGCTCGCGCTCAGGCCGAGCGCATCCACACATGCGCAATGCCGTCCTCGTCATGGATCTCCGAGACCGGCGTGAAACCGAACGCACCGTAGAAGCCCTGCAGATGCGCCTGCGCGTGCAGACGGATCGGCGTGTCGGGCCATTGCGCGCGAATCCGCGAAATCGAGCGTTCGAGCATCGCATTGCCGAGGCCGATGCCGCGAAACGGCGCGGTGGTCAGCACACGGCCGATGCGTACGTCCGCATCCGAGCCATCCGGCAGTAACACGCGCAGATAGCCGGCGAGCGGCGGCAACGCCGGATCGACGCCGGTGCCGTAAGCGAGCAGATGCCAGGCTTGCATATCGAGCCCGTCGACATCGCCGTACACACAGTTCTGTTCGACGACGAACACCGCGCTGCGCGCGGCGAGCATGTCATAGACCTCGATGCTCGTGAGTTCCGCGAAGGGTTTCCAGCGCCATTCGAGTTGGGCGAGCCGCGCGGCGGCGGTTTGCTGCGAATCAGTCATCAGGGCTTTCAGAAAAAATGCGCGAGCGCGCGTGGCAACGATCCGCAATTATGCCGCGCAAACGACCCTCATTCGATCCCGCGTTGGCTGCGTACCCGGACCCGGATGCGGAATCGGAGAAACAGCTAGCGTGCCGTTGGAACGCGCGGCTGCGCCGAGTCGCTGATGTTGCAAAAACCGTAAGCCGACGGGTCTGTATTGCGCGCTCAACCTAGTACACCGGTTCGACTGGGCGTGCGAGGCATTCGATCAGATTGCCTGGGCCACACAGATGCAGCGCGCCGACCACCACGAGCGTACGCTCGGCGGTGTCGAGCAGGCTTTCGAGCCGCGCTGCCCACGCGCGATTGCGCACGTTCAGTATCGCTTGACGGATGCCGGGCAGATTGAACATCGGCGACTCGGCGGCGATACGCTGCAGTGCCTGCAGGTCGCCTGCCAGCCACGCCGCGTGCATCAGTTCGAGCGTGCGCTGCGGCTCATCGCGATCGGCCATCAGCATCGCGAGCGCGGCGGCCAGCACGTCGAGCGGAATCGACTCCAGCGCGGCCTGCAGCTCTGGCGCGGTCTCCAGATACCGATAAGGCTTGGCCTGCGTAATCGCCGAGCGCAGCATACGCGGCTCGACACCTTCGACGACCTGCTGCAGCAGCGTCGGCGCGACGATCAGCGCGGCCCAGGGACGCAGATCGTCGAGCGGCGCCAGTGGGCCGTCGGCGGGCCAAAGCGTGTGCAGTTGCGTCCATGCATCGGCGTTCATCAATGGCTGCAGGTGCGCGGCGCGAGGTGACGCGCCGGCTTTCAGAAACGGCAGGATGGTCGCCGGATCGGATTCGAAGATAAGCGCGTCGGCCCAGTCATAGGCTTCGGCGATCCACGGCGGCGTTCGACGACTGGTCGCGGGAAAGAGATGCATCGAGCCGAGCACGCGCATCTGCGTACCGGTGAGTTGTAGATACATGCGGCTTCGGTGAAAACGGGCGATGACGATGCGGCGATTTTATCGCCCGGACCGGTCGCGGCGCGCGAGTGCATCCGCTCACGCCGGTCGATCCGCAATCGTTTTTTGCTCGCGAGGCAGCCCGCGAGCGCGGCATACAGATTAAACCGGGAGACCAATCCGCAAATGGCGATGCATCTGAAAATCCGCTGGAGTATCAAACACTGTTAACCGGTTTACTGACCGCTCTTTTTGAATGATTCGAGTTCACTCGTATAGCGCTCGTTTCGCACACCATTACTGCCGTAATATTCTTCCACCGATTTAACCCATCGGCCGACTTCGGGCACATACCAGAACGCCTTATACGTGCGCCCCGTTGCCTGCACAGGAGCGGTTTTTTGCGCATGCGTGACCATTGCGGTATCGCCCTGCTCGAGCTGCATCGCTTGCGTGACCGTCTGCCGCGGCTCGGCCTGCGCAAGCCAGTCACCTTCGGACTCGATCTTGATTGCCTGGAATTTTCCCGCCGGCACTTCGACGGCTTCCATGCCTGTCACCCGATACTGCGAGCTCCATTTCTGCGACGCGAACATCCGGTTCGGATGCTGCTCGGTGTAGTCGATATTCCACGACTTGCCCGCCGCCAACGGAAACGCCAGCGGCCGGTTCACGACGGTTTCCATGCCGTTCACGCTGCGCTCGCGGCTCCAGTCCGCGCCGGCGATGAGTTCCTTCGGCGCCTGCGTCGAACCCATCGTCTTCGATTCGTAGTAAATGTGCGATGACGTCGTGCGCAGCACCGTTATTTCGTCGTGTGTTTGGGTCCAGCCAGACGGTCCTTTTTCGGTTGTCATCGTGTACGTCCACGAGTCCCCGGTCCTGACCTCGGGAGCCGGCGCCGATTGCGCCATTGCCGCGAATGGCAAGCCGAGACTCAACAGAATGGCGCTGGTTCTGATTCTTTTCATAGTGAAATACAGCGCTCATGCGCGGCGAGTAAATAATAACTTCAATTAAAAAATATTCGATGACAAATATTTAAAAAGATACCGGCTTGATCGGCACTGTACACGAACGGCGCTAGAATAGCGCCACCCCACGCAGTTTTAGTGACATTTAATAATCAAGAGACAAATTCGAAAGAAAATAAAATTCAAATGAAAGAATATAAAAAGCAATTGGTAAATAGACATGCAGTTCTGCTTGCAGCGAGCGTATTCTTACTGGCCGCATGTGGCGGCGGGGGCTCGTCGAGCGGCTCGGGATCGGCGCCGGGCACCGCGAGCCTCAGCGATGCGCAGAAGAACTATGAAAGCTTTGCGCTTGCCTCCAATGGCGGACTGCACTACCTCGACGCGAACATCACGTTCACGACGACGTCGACGGATTCCGTGAGCATCAGCGCTGACAGCAGCTTTTTCAGCGAGGATTCGAGCCTTCCTCGGAGCCCGGTCAATGGCGCACAGCCTTTGACCGAGACGCTCACGTCCCTGGCATCGACACTCAAAGCGCCGGCGAGCGTGCAGGATCGCTTCGTCGTCAACGGCGCCATCTATAGCGGCGGCCTGCCCGGGCAGGCTCGCGTGAGTTACGCGGGACCCAACGTTCAAATCGACTATCTGGCTAGCGACGGCAACACCGTAGTGCGCACGCTTCTCGGCACCAGTTACGACGTTGTCCAACTCAGCGGTCTGATTTCGGCTTCTCCGTCCGAACTCTTTACCAATAGCGCGATAGGAACGCTCACGAATACGCTCAACGGCCAGCCGCTGTATAACCAGCAGGCGAACTGGGAATCGGGATCGGCGTACGTGAAGGTGGTCAGGCACGTAGTTGGGGACGAGCTGTACACCTACGATTGCGCCGCGCCTGCCACGACGGACAATAATCCGACGTCCTGTACGGCAACGATCTCGACACTCGAAAGCTTCTTCCCATACGCAAGCACGGCGGACGGCAAGACATATCTGCTTGCCGACGGACAGATCGTGACACTAGCCGGTGTACGCGCATGGGTGTCGAACACCCCGCTCAATGCCCCCTCGACCCAGTATCGCGCCTACTTCCAGTACAACGGAGGCATCTACGCGGGCTATGTGCTGAAGGACGGCACGACGCTGCAGATCGCACCACGCGGCGGCGGCGCACCTCAAGACAATTACTACGTCCTGAACAACGCCGCGGCTCAGTCGATCAAATCCGCGATCAACTTCTAATCGATTGGAAAATCAGCCACGCCCGGCGCGCGATTGGACCGAACTGTCCGATTACATCGGTACTGATAGGCTGAGATGAAAAATCTGCAAGAGATAGAAAAAGAAAAGCCCCGACAAGTCGGGGCTTTTCTTTACATCGACGACTGGAGGCGCGAGCCGGAGTCGAACCGGCCTAAACGGCTTTGCAGGCCGCTGCATAACCGCTTTGCTATCGCGCCGCAAGCGGACTGGAACCTCAACACAGATTCACAGATTTATCTGGCGGAAACCAGAAGAACCGAAGCTCTGCAAAGATCAGAACAACCGGCCTTCCAAACAAAAAGGGAAGCGCTGCTTCCCCTGATGTATGGAGCGGGAGACGAGGCTCGAACTCGCGACCTCAACCTTGGCAAGGTTGCGCTCTACCAACTGAGCTACTCCCGCATTGAACTGCTTCACACTGCGCTGCATTTTTACTTCGCCAAACAGCACAATGCTTCAAAAACTGGAGCGGGAAACGAGGCTCGAACTCGCGACCTCAACCTTGGCAAGGTTGCGCTCTACCAACTGAGCTATTCCCGCGTTGTACTGCATTTACCGCTACTGCTTTTTCTACTACTGCTCCGGTGTTTCGCGTTGCGTGCATCGGAGAAACGAGATTATGGAGAAGCGGCTGAAACGTGTCAAGCCCCTTCGCCCCTCTCTTTTTACTGAAATATTTCTCTCGGATTTCGATGGGGTCCGAGCGCAGTTCCCGCGACCTTCGGACTCGCTTTTTACCTCTTCACGCGATGCCGCCGCGTTCACGAATCTGTGGCCACGCGAGCTTCATGTAGTAGAGCATCGACCAGATCGTCAGGAACGCGGCCAGATAGATGAGCCATAAGCCCCATACGCGCGTGTCGAGCGCCACGCCGCCGCCGAGCGGCAACGGACCGTAGAACAGCAGCATCGGAATCGCGATCATCTGACACGCGGTCTTGAACTTGCCGAGCGAATTCACCGCGACGCTCTTCGACGCGCCGATCTGCGCCATCCATTCGCGCAATGCAGAAATCGCGATTTCGCGGCCGACGATCACCAGTGCGATCGCCGAATCGATGCGCGTGAGCTGGACCAGCACGAGCAGCGCCGCCGTCACCATCAGCTTGTCCGCGACCGGGTCGAGAAACGCGCCGAACGCCGAAGTCTGATTCCACTTGCGGGCGAGGAAGCCGTCGAACCAGTCGGTAAGCGCAGCGAGAATGAAAATCGTCGCGGCTGCGAGGTTGCGATGCGCGGGGCTCATCATCATGTCGGGCAGATAGAACACGCCGACGACGAGCGGAATCAGCACGATCCGCAGCCAGGTCAGGAATATCGGGAAGTTAAACGGCATGGGGGCAGGCGCAGCGTCTGACGAGTGAGTTGCAATTGTGCCGTGTCATAAGGCCTGCCACAAGCAACGCGGGGCGGCGGCGGGCGCGGACACACGCGCGACAGCGCAAGCGTGCGACACGCGGCACACGGCGCCCGAGGAGCCGGTTGCCGCCAACCGATGCGCAGCCGGGTCCCGCGCCAGCCGGCAGAGGCCGGGCTCACGCAACGCGGCGACACGACGCGACGCGACGCGACCCGCCCCGCCCCGCCCCGCCCCGCCCCGCCCCGCCCCGATGATCCGGCACGCGACACCCTCAATGCAATTGCCGGTAAATCTGCTCGGCAAGCGCCTGCGAAATGCCTTCCACGCTCGCCAGATCCTCGACGCTCGCCGCCACCACGCCGCGCAACCCGCCGAACCTCGCGAGCAGACGCTGACGTCGCTTTGCCCCGACGCCTTCGAGCTCTTCGAGCCGCGAGGTCTGGCGCGTTTTGCCGCGCTTCGCACGCATGCCGGTGATCGCGAAGCGGTGCGCTTCGTCGCGAATCTGCGCAACCAGCATGAGCGCGGCGCTTTCCTTGCCGAGTTCGAGCGGCGTGCGGCCGTCGGCGAAAATCAGCGTCTCGAGACCGACCTTGCGCCCCTCGCCCTTCGCGACGCCGACCAGCATGCCGGTATCGAGTCCGAGTTCCGTGAACACCTGGCGCGCGATTTCCACCTGGCCCTTGCCTCCGTCGATCAGCACGATGGTCGGCAGCACACCGCCCGCCGCGGCCGGCGCGGCGGCATCGGCGCTGAGCAGCGGCTCGGCGGGAGCGTCGCCTGGCGCTTCGGCGGCCTCGTCGGTGGCATTCGCGGCCGCTTGCGCGACCATCTTCTCGTAGCGGCGCGTGAGCACCTGGCGCATCGCCGCGTAGTCGTCGCCCGGCGTGATGCCCGTGATGTTGTAGCGGCGGTACTCGGACGATTGCATCTTGTGATGGTGGTACACGACGCACGACGCCTGAGTCGCCTCGCCCATCGTGTGACTGATGTCGAAGCATTCAATGCGCAGATGCGCGAGGTCGTCGCACTCCATGCCAAGCGTGTCGGTCAACGCACGCGTGCGAGCCTGTTGCGAACCCTGTTCCGACAGCAGCCGGGCGAGCGCGAGCCGCGCGTTCTGCTCGGCCATCGCGAGCCACGCACGCCGCTGCCCTTGCGGCTGGCGCAACACCGTCACCTTGTGGCCGGCCTGTTCGATCAGCACGTCGACGAGTTCGCGCGCGGGCGCATGGCTGACCACCAGCACCGGCGGTACGCGATTGCCGAGGTAATGTTGCGCGATGAACGCTTCGAGCACTTCGGATTCGATGCCGCCCGGCGCCCGGCCTTTGCGGCGCTTCGAAGCCGCGTCTTGCGCGCTGGCCGCTTCGGCGGCATCGGCATCGTTACCTTGCTCGGCAGCATCGGTTTGCTCGACGTCGTTGGCTTCTTCGGCTTCTTCGTCTTCGGAGGGCATGTCCTCGGCGAGCGCAAGCGCATCGGCCGCGGCAGTGGACGCGTACGCCGCATCCGCGGAGCCCGCTTCGATATCGCGCCCGTCGGCGCTCACATCGGCCCGCGCTTCGTCGTCGCCCGCTTCTTCGAGTCCGCCTTCTTCAGCGGTCAAGGCACTCTCGACGTGCGCCGGAAAATACGCCTTGTCGCCGAGATGCCGCCCGCCGCGCACCATCGCGAGATTCACACAGACGCGTCCGCCGAGAGCGACCACCGCGAGAATGTCGACGTCGCTGTCGCTGCCGACTTCGATCGCCTGCTGATGCAGCACCGTCGATAGCGAACTCATCTGGTTGCGCACCGCCGCGGCCTGCTCGAATTTCAGTTCGCTCGCGAACGCATGCATCTTCTGCTCGAGCTCCTTCATCACCTCGCCCTGGCGGCCGAGCAGAAAACGCGAGGCGTTGGCGACGTCGCGCGCGTAATCCTCCTCGCCGATATTGCCGACGCACGGCGCGGTGCAGCGGCCGATCTGATGCAGTAGGCACGGCCGCGTGCGGTTGTTGAACACCGAATCTTCACAGGTGCGCAGCTGGAATACGCGCTGCAGGATCTGGATGCTTTCACGCACCGCCCACGCGCTCGGAAACGGCCCGAAGTACTGGTTCTTACGATCGACCGAGCCTCGGTAATAGGCCATGCGCGGGAATTTGTGGCCAGTCAGCTTCAGATACGGATACGACTTGTCGTCGCGAAACAGGATATTGTAACGCGGCGTAAGCGCCTTGATCAGATTGTTTTCGAGCAGCAGCGCTTCGGCCTCGGAGCGCGTGACGGTCGTCTCGATCCGTGCGATGCGCGTGACCATCATCGCGATACGCGGCGACAGCTGCGCCTTCGTGAAGTAGCTCGATACGCGCTTTTTCAGATCGCGCGCCTTTCCCACGTAGAGCACCGTGTCGTTGCCGTCGTAATAGCGGTAGACGCCCGGCCTGTGAGGCAGTTGGGCGAGCACTTTTTTGGGCT
>Ga0153956_1000058_pt1 | contig 141029 bp, 150 predicted proteins | sample TSFL040MetaG_FD_104704 | JGI IMG/M metagenome (GOLD analysis project Ga0153956, IMG submission 104704) | Attine ant fungus gardens microbial communities from Florida, USA - TSFL040 MetaG | ecosystem: Host-associated > Fungi > Mycelium > Unclassified | place: USA: Florida, Wekiwa Springs... | reverse complement strand
CGGGTACGGCCGGCGGTGCTGAGGTGTACAGGTTTCATCCGCTGTTTCGCGATTTTTTGATCCGCAAATTCAAAGCGGTGAGCGGCTCTGAGATGCTCGATGCCGAACGCGGCCGCATCGCTGATTTTTATCTCAGCGAGGGCCAATGGGAAACGGCGGTCACATATCTGATCGCCGCCGAAAATTTTGACCGGGCGGCAGAGGTATTTGCCGATATCGAGGCGGCAAAATGGCACGGTACCGCATTTTGGTCGATCGGCATCTTTGCCGACAAGATCCCGATGCGTTCGCTCGAACTTTATCCGCGTTCGCTGTTGTTCGCTGCCGAATTGACACGGCTGCAGGGTGAACGCGAGCGAGCGGTGTCGCTGCTCAACCGTGCCCAGGAACTGCTCAGTGCCAAAAAAGATCGCGGCGGACAAGCCGAGGCACTTCACTCTCTGGCAAGCCTTGCGCGCCGCAGACGCAATTTTACCGAAGCATATTCGCTGCTCGAACGCGCCGAAAAACTCGCCGCACCAAACTCTGCGACGCTGCTCAAATGTGTAAATACGCGCGGTCTCTGTCTGATCGCCGAGGGCGATTGGGCCGCGGCCGAACTGCAATTTCGCAGCGGCATCGAACTCGCCGAGCAGCAGGGAAACGAGCAATACATCCGTATCATCGCTCACAATCTCGCCCTTGCACCGGGTTCACGAGGCGATTTTGGCGAAGCTCTGCGGTGGTTCAACCGCATCTTTGGCGACGATCGGCCCGATAAACAGCTGCCGCAGGAGGCGATCGGCCATCTCAACGTCGCCCGACTGCACCTCTATCGCGGCGAACTCGACGATGCCGAAAGTCATCTCGAAAAAGCTCTGTCATTGTGTCAGCTCTACAATCTGCGTGCATTGCTCGGCGAGATACTCGAGTCGTACGCCAATCTCTATCGCGAACGCGGCGACGCAGCTCACGCCGAGGAATATTACGAACGAGCGCAAAAAGCGTATGACGATGCAAAGGTCGATGTGCATACGCGTGAACTTGAAGAGGAACGAGCGCTCTTTTATCTCGAACGCGGCGATACGGTACACGCACGTCGTCTGCTCGAAAATCTGATCGATGTCCGCAATTCGGCAAAAAATAGCGTAGGCACATACGCCGCGCGTTCGCTGCTTGCCCGCGTCGCTCTTGCAGAGGGCAGAACGGACGGCATCGCCGACGAACTCGAGTCGCTGCTGACATACTTTCGCGAAAATTTTCATCACTATGAGGAAGCACTTGCGTCGCTTGCACTGGCTCGAGTGATGCTTGCGATAGGCGACCGCACGCGTTCGGCTGAGGCTCTGCAGAGATCTCTTGATCTGTCGGCGAGATACGATTACGACTATTGGCTGCGAAAGGAAATGCGGAGCGACCCGGCTGTTTTTCGTCTGGAGACGATACTCGAACATCTGCCGTCAGACCTTGCAAAGGAGTTGGACATTGTTGTCGAACCGACCGAGAAAATGCCGCAGGCCGCAAACATTATTTCCGCCGAACCGTCGCCGCTGACGGATCTGACGATCAGAGTGCTCGGCACGGCTGAGATCTATCGCGACCGCTCAAAACCCTTTGCAGCCGACGCATGGACGACGCGGCGAGCGAGAGATATCTTTTGTTTTATCGCGACGAGCAAAGGCCGCCGCGTGGCAAAAGATGTGTTGATCGATACGTTTTGGCCCGACGAGGACATTGCCGTTATCGAAAAGAATTTTCATCCGACGATCTCGCATATCCGAAAGGCCCTGAACAGCAAACAGGCTTTTAAGCAAAACTTTCTGATGTTTCGCGAAGGGTCGTATCTGCTCGATCCGAGCCTGTCATACTCGATCGACTGTGAGGAATTTGAAGAGGCGATCACCGCCGCCGAAAATGCCAAACGCGAAAAAGATAACGCACTCTTACGCGAAAAACTCGAGCTTGCACTCGCTCTGTATCGCGGCGATTTTATGGCAGGCATTTACGAAGATTGGGCCGAGGAACGCCGAACTTATTTCAGCGAACAGCATATACGCATACTCGGTGCGATGGCGCGGCTCGAGTTTGCAGAGCGGCGATGGAACAACGCTCTAAAATATGCAGGTGAGAGCCTGGCCGGTGACCCGTATCGCGAAGATATGCACCGGCTGATAATGAAGATCTATGCCGTACAGGGCAAGGCCGCAGCCGTCAAAGAGCAATTTGAAACGCTCCGCAATATGCTGCAAAAGGATCTGGGCATACAGCCCGCCGGCGAAACGCGGCGCGTTTATAAAGAGCTTATCTCATAGTCTGAGGCAAAACGTATCTTGCTCGGGCGGATCATTTTGTCACATATGCCCGATCGATATTCCAAAGCGAATACGGCATTATCTGGCTTGGCGAAAAATTGCCGACCTTAGCGCTTGCCGCCGAGACGACGTGCCGCGTAACGACGGGAATGACAGGCATTTCGTCGCTCATTATCTGCTGTATCCGATCAAATTCCTCATGGCGTTTTTGAGTATCTGACTCTGTCGCCTGCTCGGCAAAGAGCTGATCGATCTGTTTTTCCCAATCGGTCGCCGGCTCCTTTTGACTCGGCTGCCATTGATGCTGCGAACCGCTGCTTAAGAGAAATGCCGCGTACGACGACGGCTCGAGGTCAGAGATCGCGAGGCCGAGCAGGACAGCGTCGTAATCAAACGATCGCGACCAACGCTCGACAGCCGCCGAATTTTCGATCGGAGCGATCTGCATATTGATGCCGAGTTTTGCGAGGTCCTGTTGGATGACGCCGGCCGCAAGTTTTCGCGGTTCGTTTTCGACGGGTACGATGAGCGTAAATTCAACACGGTTACCTTTTGCATCATACAGCTCAGGTGCCTCGGGCGTGCCTTTTTTAACAAAACCCGCGTCGGCCAGCATCGCCGACGCTTTGCCGACGCCGTACTCGATCTTAGGCGCGTTAGGGTCGAGCCACGCCTTGTTGGCGGGTGAGACAAAACTGTTCATCGGTGACGCCAGTCCGCGTAAGGTCGTGTTAGAGATCGTCTCGCGGTCGATCGCGGAGGCTATCGCCTTGCGAAAGCGTTTATCGGCAAACCACTCGTGTTTTGGCGTCTTGCTCAGATCCCGCCCGTCGGCTGTTCTGTCATTGAGGTTGAACCAGATGTGATCGGTACTCATTCCCGGCCCGACATCGACGGGTTTGACGGCGGCATTTGGCACATTCAGCGTCGCATAGTCGCCAGGCCTAATGCGGTCGGCAATGTCGAGCTGATCCTGCTGAAGGCGTGCGACCGTGTTATTTGGGTCGGTAATAACGTCGATCACGAGTTTATCGAGATAAGGCAGTTGTGTGCCGCCGGCGTCCTTTTTCCAATAGTTGGGGTTGCGTGCGAGCGTCACCTTTTCGCCGACATTTACGGACTCGACGACAAAAGGCCCGCTGGTCACGATCTTTGTCGGGTCACTGTCGATCTTCCACGATTCGGCAAGTTTGCCGGCGTCGAGATCGGGCTTGAGCGCCTTTGCGGGCAGCACGCCAAGATTGTTGAGATAGTTCTCAGGCCTCGCGATCTTTTCCGGAAAGACGAACTGTATGTTGAGTTTATCGACAGCCTTGGCCGTGATCTGTTTGTCGTTGACAAGCATTGCCGACTTCCACACGGCCGAATTTGTCCGTTCATCATAGATCGCATTCAGCGTAAAGACCACGTCATCCGCTGTCAGATCCGAGCCGTCAGAAAACTTAAGCCCGTCGCGCAGCTTAACATCGACGGTCTTTCCGTCGTCGCCGAGTTTCCACGATTCGGCAAGTCCGGGCACGTATTTTTGCTCTTTATGGTCAAAATCGATAAGGCGTGATGTGAGCAGGAACGAAGCCAACTGTACGGTCGGCTCGTCATTTGCTTTCAGGTAATTGAATGTTGTCGGAGCCGCGGTCATACGATAGCTGAGTGTGCCGCCGCGTTGACCGCTCTTTGAACCTGTGCCGGTGTTGCTTGTCGTCGGCGAACCGCAAGCGACAAACAGAGCCGCCGCAAATAGAGTTACTGTAAGGACGATACTCGATCTGATTCTCATATTTTTGGAAAGAAAAAAGGGAGGCGTACAACATCATTATATCGCTTTGACGCATCTTTTGCATCGATAATTTGTAATGGAGGTACGCATGCGGGTCAGTGCATTGATTGCAAAACGATCGGCTTTCGCTGAAAATAGTCGTGCCGATAACCTCGGCGGTCATTCGCGAATAATATAGTGCTGCGGCTATTGATCAGAAAGCTGTTTCAGGGGATCGTGCTGATCCTGCTGACCACTGCTGTCACCTTTTTTTTATTGGCGGCGGCGGGCGGCGATGCGTTCAGCTCGCTGCGTGACAATCCGCAGGTCTCAGAGCGCACGATCGAACAATTAAGAAAAAGCTACGGCCTCGACCGGCCTGTATCGACGCGGTACCTGAGCTGGCTCGGCGGCGCACTGACCGCAGATCTCGGCGAATCATTTTATTTTAAAACGCCCGTCAGTTCGCTGGTTGCGAGCCGCTTTGCCGCGACGGCACTGATGAGCCTGGCGGCGTTAGCATTTGCCGTGGCGATCGCTCTTGTGCTGAGTTTTTTGCAGGTGCGTTACAGATCGTCCTTATTGGCAAAACTGATCGAGGGCGTGGTGCTGATATCGGCATCGATGCCGCGTATCGTACTCGGTCTCGCGGGGCTGCTGATCGCCGTGACGCTCGCTGTCACCTCTACATTTTGGATCGCGGCCGTTGCTCTCGCCGTTCCGCTGATCGCGGCATTTCTGGCACAGTTTCACGACAGCCTCGTCGTCGCGATGAGTGAGGACTATGTCCGCACCGCACGTGCAAAAGGCCTCACGGAAACGGCGGTCATCTTGCGGCATGCATTTCGCGGAGCGATCAACCCGTCGCTGACGCTGTTGGGCGTCTCGCTCGGCGGGCTGCTCGGCGGTTCGGTCATCGTCGAGGCGATATTTGGAATACAGGGCATCGGTTCGCTGATGGTGCTGGCTGTCCGCAATCGCGACATACCGCTGATAATGGGCATTATGGTTATTACGAGTCTCGCCGTCTGGGCAGGCAACGCCATTGCCGAGGCACTCCAGCTATTGAATGACAGACGTCTGAGGACAGCCGAAACCGAGTGAGCATAGACCGCAGCATCGATTTACACAGGCGTAATTGGCCGCTCATCATCGGCACGGCGATGCTCGGCGTATTCATTCTAACCGCGATCTTTGCCGATCTCATTGCTCCGTATGACGCCGGCGAACAATCTCGCCGCGAACCTGCTGCGCCTGCTGCGACGATAGCTTTTGCCGACGGACATCCGATCGTCAAGGGCGTCAGGATGACCGATCCGATCAGCCGTACCTACGAGATCGATGAAACGCGTCCGGCAGAGATAAGGTTCTTTACCCGCGGATATCATTATCGGCTGCTTGGTGTGCTGCCGCTGGATGTGCATCTTTTTGGAACTGAAAATGCCGACGACGCTGTACGTATCAACCTGTTGGGAACTGACGATCTCGGGCGCGACCGATTTTCGAGATTGTTGGCAGCGATACGGTTTTCGCTTATCGTCTGTCCGCTCGGTGCATTGCTCGCATCGGTGCTGGGTGTGCTGATCGGTACGGCCAGCGGTTACGCCGGACACCTTGCCGACACGGCAATAATGGGCGTGACCGACGCCGTCATCTCGCTGCCATCGCTGATAATCATCCTCGCGGCACGTGTCGCGTTTCCGCTCGAGCTGCCGCCGCTTACGGCTGCGGCTATGCTCATTACTATTTTCACTCTTACGGGTTGGGCTGAGATGGCAAGGCTTGCACGCGGGCTTGTGCGAAAGACACGCGGTACCGACTATATCGCCGCTGCAAAAGTTTCGGGCGTACGGCCTGCGGGGATCTTGTTTCGCCATATTTTGCCGAATATTGCGCGGCCGCTCATTACACAGGCGACGCTGATATTGCCCGCATTCTTGCTCGCCGAGGCGGCACTCTCGTATCTCGGCGTCGGATTGCAGGAACCGGCCGCGAGTCTCGGCAATATGCTCTCGTCAGCCGGTGACATCGATCAACTCAAACAGCATCCGCTGCTGCTGCTCTCGCCGGCGATCGCGATCGCTCTGTTCGTACTTGCCGTGCGGCTTTTAAATATGGGCATAAAGGAAAAAGATGCGTCGAATTAGTTTTTTATCTCTTACGATCTTAGCGTGTTCGTTCATAGCTGCGACGGTATCCGCTCAGCGATCGGAGTTCGTCACGGTCAAAGGGCATCGGCTCGAACGCGGCGGCAAATCGTATTATTTCGTCGGAGCCAACTACTGGTACGGCTCGCTGCTCGGGCTGGAAAAAGACCCGAAACGCGGTGTCGAACGGCTTAGGCACGAGCTTGATACGCTTAAGGCGAATGGTGTCAGTAACCTTCGCGTACTAGGCGGAGCCGAAGGCACCGGCGTACTTAACGGCGTAACCCGTGTCGGCCCCGCACTACAGCCCGCACAGGGCAAGTTTGACCGTAAGGTTCTGTACGGCCTCGACATTTTGCTTGCCGAGATGGCAAAACGCGATATGACGGCGGTCATCTATCTCAGCAACAATTGGGAATGGAGCGGCGGTTTTCAGCAATATCTTATTTGGAATAAAAAGATCGACAGCGGCCTGCTGACGCGAAAGCCCGAGTGGGACGAACTGCGTGACGCGGTCGCAAGATTTTACACTTGCGATGCCTGTATCATGGCGTATCGTGCACAGGTGAGAATGATCGTCGGACACCGGAATTCGGTCACGGGCAAACGATATATCGACGATCCGACAATAATGGCGTGGGAACTTGCCAACGAACCGCGTCCGATGCGCCCCGCGTCAAATGATGCTTATCTGAAATGGATCGGCGACTCGGCGGCACTGATAAAAGAACTCGACCGCAGACATCTCGTCACGACCGGCCACGAAGGCCATATCGGTACCGAGAGCTTCGACGTTTTTCGCAAGAGCCACGCCTTTGCCGATATCAGCTATCTGACGATACATATCTGGCCGAAAAATTGGGGCTGGCTGACCGGTGCGACCCTCGCCGCATCGCTGCCAAATGCGATCGGCGAATCGCAAAGATACATCGACGAAGATCTTAAGGCCGCGATCGAATTGGACAAGCCGCTGGTCATCGAAGAGTTTGGCCTGCCGCGTGACGACGGTAAATTTAGCACTGATAGTTCGACATCGCTGCGTGACCGCTATTACACATCGATCCTCAGCCGCGTCGGCTCGCAGAAGGACAGTGCCGACAGCAGCGAATACATTGCGGGTGCAAATTTTTGGGCATTTGGCGGCTCCGCACGGCCGGTCGCGGGACAACCATTTTGGAAGGCCGGCGACGACCGTATGGGCGATCCGCCGATGGAGGAGCAAGGGTTGAATACAGTTTTTGACAGCGACCGCTCAACGCTTGATGTCATCGAACATACAGCCGATGCGATCGCGTCGCGACGATAAGTTGCTGCGTCACCGCTCATCGGCCTTTATCTTGTCGAGTTCCCAATTCTTATCGCCCGGTACTAATTTGTACTCGATGTAACGCGTCTTGCCGCTCTTTTTAGCCTCGGCACCGATGCCCTCAAGTATGGGAAAGCTGCGCGTCATTATTCCATTCTTAAATGCGTACTCGTCTTCGCCGTTATAGCCGAGCATATCTTTGCTCGCCGGATCGAGGTCTTCGACGACTATCTGCTTGAGCGATCTGTTTTTGTCAGAGGCAAATCCGATCGCCCACGCACGCCGGTTGCCCTCAGGCTCGCGCAGCATTATATAGATCTCAGGAGCTTTATCATCATTAAGGTCGTCGATGACGGCATCATAGATCTGGCCGCGAATATTCTTTTTGATCTCGGCATTGTCGTCCTTGAGGCCTTCGGGTTTGATGGTCACCGAGTTGCCTTGTAATAGATTTGGCGAACTCACCTCAAACCTTATACCGTCGCGCTCAAATGATCTGTCAAACGCCATCGACGCGCCCGTCACGCTGTTGGTACCGGTTGCATTTGCGGATGTGCCGGTGCCGGTATTCGCACCGCTGTTAGCCGCCCGGCCGCCGCAGCCGCTCATCATCAAAAGCGCGGCCGTCAGCAGCATAATGCCATTTATCTTCACTATTTAACCTCCGGCTAAAGTCAAAAAATAGCACATTTCACTGTGCTCAAAAACAGAAAAAAGACCGCGATCGCTCACGGCCTTTAAAAAAAGATCTGGTGGAGACGAGGGGGATCGAACCCCTGACCTCTGCAATGCCATTGCAGCGCTCTCCCAGCTGAGCTACGTCCCCAAGATCGGCTATCTGCGACCTGCAAATTGCCGAACGGATATTATCCAATATCCGCAGCCGGTTGTCCATTTATCACTTACCTTTAAACTCAGGTTTTCGTTTTTCGAGAAACGCGCTGACGCCCTCCTGTTTGTCTTCGGTCGAAAAACAGATGGCGAACAGATCGACCTCGCGGCGAAGCCCTTCGTCAAGGTTCGAGCGTGAAGCGAATTTTACCGCTTCTTTACAGAGCTGTAGAGCGATCGGAGCCTTTTGCGAGATCTTTTCGGCGAGCTTCATCGTCTCGGCCTCGAGTTGATCGAGCGGATAGACATGATTGACCAGCCCGAACCTCTCGGCCGCGGCCGCGTCGATCATATCGCCTGTCAGCATCATCTCCATCGAGCGCCCTTCGCCGATCAGATGCGTCACTCGCTGAGTGCCGCCGCCGCCGGGCATTATTCCCAGATTGATCTCAGGCTGAGAGAACTTTGCATTTTCGCTCGCGATGCGTATATCGCACGCAAGCGCCAGCTCGTTGCCGCCGCCGAGGCAAAATCCGTTGATCATCGCGATCACGGGTTTTGGAAATTGGTCGATGGTGTTAAAGAGTGTCCTTTCATGAAAAAGGTCGCGCTGTGTGACCGGCGTCTGACCCTCGAACTCACTGATGTCGGCACCGGCGACAAAAGACTTTTCGCCCGTACCGGTTATGACGAGCACACGCACGCTGTCATCTTTTTTAAGTTCGTCGAGAGCCGCGACCGACTCGGTATGGACCTGTTTGTTAAGTGCATTCAGCTTATCAGGCCGGTTGATCGTCAAAACCGCAACCGCACCGCGTTTTTCAACAGTAATTGTTTCGTACATAAAAAAGTGAATAGAAAATAGTTAATAGTAAAAAGCGAGAAGTAAAACGGGAGTCGTGAGATCAGGTTCCGAATTAAAAGAGATACCGATGGACCGAACTGTTTAGCAACAGAATGAGACCCGAATAAGCCGGGGTTTCTGATCGATCATTATAATGTTCTCATTTTTAATTTGCCATCATTTGGTGTTGATCGGTGTTTTGTTTGCCTGTTAATAACAGATATAACCACCGAGATATATCGAGATCATCACTATTCACCATTAACTTTTTACTATTCACTGCTCACAGCTACATTTCATCATTCATTAAATCCCTCGACGATATTGTCGTCAGCGATCCAGGCGACAAAGAGGCGAAGCCAACTCTCTTTTGGTTCGATGATCGAGACGCCGACGCGTGAGGTGCCATAGTTTGCAGGCATCACGCGTACAGCCTGAGCCTTGACCTCGACCGGGACACCGTCGGGCCGATGAGACCTTATATAAAGGCTGTCACCGCTGTTTATCGTCTGATTTAGCTGAAATAAAGCTCCGAGTGTCGATATATCGTCAGTTTCGGTAGGTTCGCTCCAGGCGGCGCCGTCTTCGCTGCGACCGGAGACAACGATCGGCAAACGCAGTGCCATGCGTAAGGCGAATCTTTTCTCCTCAAATTTCGTCCGCATCGAAAGGGGCATTTTACTAGGCTAATTTACGTTACCTTTAATCGTCACGAGCCGAAAGGCCCGAACTACAAAGTTTAACACCTACAATACACCATTGACATATCCTAAAGGCGAACATTTGCGAGATCGACCACGGAGGCGGTGGTTGTTTACCCTGGATCCTGAGAGCTGCAATGGCAATCTATGGACTAACGCTGTCTGCGATAGTTATACTATATGAAAGGAAAAATGCCAATGACATCAACATTAGACATTGGGCAGATCATATTATATGGACGTAAAGCGTCTGAGACATAAAGTAGTGATTTTGGGTTCGGGGCCGGCGGGTTTGACAGCTGCGATATATGCATCGCGGGCACAGCTTGCGCCGCTTGTCATCGACGGGCCGCAGCCCGGCGGGCAATTGACGATAACGACCGAGGTCGAAAATTATCCCGGATTTCGCAGCGGCATAATGGGGCCGATCCTGATGGACGAGTTTCGCGAACAGGCGCTGAGGTTTGGCACCGAGATCATCAATGTTTGGATCGACCGCGTCGATCTGAGCCAAAGGCCTTTTAAGCTCTATGGTAAGGAAAGCGTTGATTCGGCCGATGTCACCACTATCATCGAGGCCGACAGCCTGATCGTTTCGACAGGAGCGTCGGCAAAATGGCTCGGCATTCCGGGCGAAGAACCGGTGCCCGTCGGTCTCGGCGGCAACGGTGTTTCGGCGTGTGCGACATGCGACGGATTTTTCTTTCGCGATAGGCCGATCGTCGTGGTCGGCGGCGGTGACACCGCAATGGAAGAGGCGATATTCCTCACCAAATTTGCGTCAAAGGTCACGGTCGTCCATCGCCGACACGAATTTCGTGCATCAAAGATAATGCAGGATCGCGTGCTCGGCCACGAAAAGATCGACATTCTTTGGAATACAGAGATCACCGCCATCAACGGTTCGCCTGAGAGCGGCGTCGAGAGCATCTCGATCGTCAATAATCAGACCGGCGAGGCGAGCGAATATCCGACACAGGGCGTTTTTGTCGCCATCGGACATCAGCCTAACACGCAGCTTTTTAAGGGTATGCTTGATATGGATCCGGTCGGCTATCTGATCACCGAGGGCAAAACGATGCGGACAAATGTCCCCGGCGTCTTTGCCTGCGGCGACGCGCAGGACTCATATTATCGACAGGCGATCACCGCCGCAGGTACAGGTTGTATGGCCGCGATCGATGCCGAAAGATTTCTCGCCGAGCACGAATCAGAGATCGATATCGAAAGGCTCAAAAGCGAGAGCGTGAACGTTTGAACGGCGACGATGTCCGTTGCCGTTAACGGTACATCATTAATTATTCACTGTTGTTATGCCCATCTACGAATATAAATGTCAGCAATGCGGAGCACATTATGAGGTGCGCCAGAGTGTGTCCGACGCTCCGCTTTCGACATGCGAGAAATGCCATGGCAAACTCGAAAAACAATGGTCTCTATCGGGATTTCAGTTCAAGGGTGCCGGCTGGTATGTGACCGACTACTCTAAGGACAAGTCCAAGATCGCTGAAAAAAGCAGCGCCGGCGAATCAACCTCTTCGTCCGAAAGCGCATCAAACACATCAAGCACAGCCGGTACGACCACGAGCACTAAAACAGCATCGAAAGATGCCGCGCCTGCTGCGAGCAAAGACTAGATAAAAAATGAGCGACGAATGACGATATTACGGCAAACGATCATTACTGCTGTCATAGGTGCGGTTGCCTGTGTCGCCTCGTTTTCGCAGTCACGCAACAACGCCCGCAATGCCGGTGACACCGACGGATCTGTCATTACCGTCACCGCAACTCGCGCGCCCAAACCCGACAGCCCCGACAAAACGGCAAATGCCGATCCTAAAGCCGATAAACAGGAAGACCCGATCAAGGCGTCCGAGTTGTTTCTCTATGAGAACAGCGTCGAGCAAAAGATCAAGGGCTTTGCCTTTGACCCGTCGCCGTCGCGCATCGTCATACTTGTAGATAATTCGCAGACGCTGCCGACATCGGTCGATGCGATGAAAAAGGCGGTGATGGAATTTGCGTACGAGATCTTTGACGGCGATCAGCTCTTTGTGATCGCCTATGACGAAAAACCCGAGATCGTACAAGAGTGGACCGATGACGCCAAAAAGCTCGAAACGGCTCTCAGCACATTGCGAAAAAAGGGCAATCCTTACCTTTTTGACGCGATCGACGCGAGTGTCGAACAGGTACTGCTTCCGCTGATGCCCGGCACGCGAAAGACCGCGATAGTAATGATCGGGGACGGCCTCGACCGCGGCAGCACAACGAGTTTTGATAAGGCACTTGCCACGCTTCAAAATGAGAACGTCACGCTCTACGCACTACAGATGGATGACCGCACCGGCGGCGCCTACAGGCGTAATCAGCCAAAAGCATCAGCCGTCGTCACTCAGCTTGCCGAGGGTACGGGCGGCCGCGTTTTTCAGTTCGATGATGCACAAAATGCCGCCAAATCCATCTGTGACGAACTTAGAAAGGATCGCTATTTGCTCTCATATCAGCCGACCAACACATCGGCTTATGATAACCGTCAGCTCTTTTTGATCGGCGATCAGGGCATCAGCGTCCGCATAAAAGCCGCCCAGCCGCCCAACGTCAAATAACCCACTCACCGTCAAATATGATAAACTCAGGCATCGCGACTAAGTGGAGCCTGTCGGCCGCTGAACGCACATGCCATCGACATGAGCGAAGACAATAAATTTCCACCGCCGCCTCCGCCGGACGATTTTACAAAGACGACGCCTAACATACCAGTGTCCGGCGGCGATGACCCGTACGGCGATTGGGAAAAGACCAATTACAACATTCCCCGCCAACAATCAGGCGGCGACGAATGGGGCAAGACCGTAACCAATCTCAAACCGATCGACACCGAACGTCAGGATCTGAACAAGACATTTTTGCCGGGCGGCAATTCGCCGTCGATGCCGTCAACACCCGATTGGGGAATGACGGAGCCGAATATCAATGTGAACCCCAACGATCTAGGCGGCGGTTACAATGATCCGGGGCCGTCGGCCGATACGCCAACTTACGACAAGACGACGCCGTATTTTCGCCTGCCCGAGGCCGAGCGTGCCAAGTATCAGAACCTGCCGCCGACGCCTGCCGAACAGGCCGCAGCCGCTGAGGCCGCTGAAACGGCAAAAGGCGGCATTCCGGGTTGGGTCTGGATAACGGCCGCAATGATGATACTCGTCTTTTTGGCGATCGTGGTCGTTGCGGGTGTTTATATCTTTATCATACGAGATTCGAGCTATGAGGTGACGATCAAAGATGCTCCGCCGGGCAGCCGCGTAACCGTCGATGGTTCGCCGCTCTCTGTCACCGATCAGGACGGCACATTTAAGATACCGAATCTAAAGGCCGGCTCGCACGAGATCGCTGTCGTTCATCCGACCTATAATTGCGTCAAACAGACCGTCAAGGGCGATGACGGCGAAAAGCTCAAACCGATCACCGCAGGCTGTACGGCACAAACCGCCAAATCGACCGACGACTGCGGCACGATACGCTTTGGCGAGGATGATAAGGCCGAGCGTTGCTATAACTCGGCACTCGACGCTCTGCCTGACCCATTTACGCCGGACGATCTGGTCAAGGCACTCAATATTCTGATCATAAACTTTGCGAGCGGCAGTGCAGAGGTGCCTCAGGTTCGCCTCGCCGCACTTAAAAAGGGAGCAGGTTTTATTCAAAAACTGCCGTCAAATATCGTGCTCGAGGTCGGCGGACATACCGATAATGTCGGCCAACCCGCCGATAATCAAAAGCTGTCCGAGGCCCGTGCTAACTCGGTCAAGGATGTGCTCGTAAAATTTGGCGTGCGCGGCGATGCTCTCAAGACCGCCGGTTACGGCTCGACCAAACCCCTGACGACCAACGATACTCAGGACGGCAAATACCGCAACCGCCGCATCGAGTACTCGGTCATCAAATAATAGGCATTTTTTCTCAAAAAAGGTGAGACGATGAAACTCCGACAATTGCCTTTAATGCTTGCTGTTGTATCTGCGGCGATCGTGCTGTTCACATTTACCGCAAATGCTCAATCAGTGTCCGGCGGATCGGCAAAGGGCAAGGCATCAGTCTGTAAAGAGATTGATGACAACTGGAAATGCGTCGGCGGGTCAGCAGAATGGCAGGCGGATCAGCCGTTTAACGTCCTCTTCGAAAATCCTACGCCCGTCGGCGTGAACTTTATCGGTATCGTCATTCATCAGCAGGACGCTGACGGCAAGGACGTAAAGTTTATCGAGGAGTACCAACAGGACATGGGCGAGGCCAACCGGAAATACGCCACCATTGGCACCGAACTAAAGCTCACCGCCGGCACCTATTCCATTTACATAATCGCTTGGGACAAACGCGAAACACACGACCACAACGGCAATTTTAAAGATTATTTTGCCAAGACTAAGTTAATAGTAAGATAAGACTCGTATAAACACTAAATAACTGATATGGCGGCCATAAGCGGCCTGCTGGAAGTTGACCCGTTCGAGGATGAAATGGAAAGATCGCTGCTCCTCGCCAAGATCGAGTGCGGCATCGAACAAGCTGATGCGCGAGAGACTCTATCGTCTTTTTCATTAACTTACAGCCACATCAGTTATTTTTGAATAATAGATGGATGGAATTATTGACCAGTTAATTACACTAACCGCTTTTGGTAATCATTACCTGGCTAGTGGTTTGGTGCCCGCAGATTTTATATCCAATAAAACATTTCAGTTTTGTAATAAGGTCAGTTTTCGACTGCTTAATAAAGGACCCCAATCCTCACCGTTAGAAAAAGAGGTTGCTGCCGATCCCTCTGAGTGGGTTGAGTATTTAAAGACGGAAGGCTGCAAATGCTTGCGACTCTCATTTCGACACTCAGATGATCAGAGCAAAACAAGGGACTACCAACTTGCCGGCTTTGTCGGAGGTGGAGGTGTTTGGCTAATCGAATCTGTTCATAGCGACTATTCCCGATATTGGATGAACAGGTGGGAAGTAGCGAATAAACTAGATCCGGCTAAAAAATTTTGGGCTGTAACTTATAACTCTATCGCCATCAACCAACCCACAAATAATTTTCTGAGTGACCTTGTACAGGTTAAGAGCAAACTACAACATAGCCTGACTGACATTGCAGACTTTGCTCTGAAGCACGGTCTCACAGCGTTTGCTCACCAATTCGGCCGAGCGAAAACCGTTTTAGATGATTCCGCTCCTGAACAAGCTTACTTTCGTGAGAACCTGATCCCACCGGAGAGTTATACGATGGTCGCGAGACAATTACTATTCTCGGCTGTGTCGTCTTGGGTTTTCGGAGGTATGGGTTCTTGGAACGACCAGTCGTTCGAAAATAGCGAGGATAGAAAAGTTTACGATACTCTGTCAGAGCGTCTGTATTCAGACATTATCGAAAGCATTATCGCCGCGATTAACTCATACTGATCGCTCACCGCTGCTCTTTAAACGCTAACCAAACACTTTTAGATTCACCTAAACCGCCACGGGGGCGACGATCTTGCTTAGGGGGTGATAGTTGTCTAATTTCAGATTTTCAAATTTGAAATTGAGCAGTCCGTTGAGTCCTATGAGGTGATCGGCATCGACAAACTCCAGTTGCGGCAGCGGCAGGGGTTGGCGTGAGAGGAGCTCGTTAACTTGGTCGAGGTGATTAGAGTAGATGTGCAGATCGCCGAATGTGTGGATAAATTCGCCGACAGCCAGACCGCAGACGTGGGCGATGAGATGTGTCAGCAGGGCGTAGCTCGAGATGTTGAAGGGCACACCGAGAAACGCATCGGCGCTTCGCTGATACAGCTGGCAATGTAATATCGGCTTTTGGCCAGATCCGGCGTCCGGAGCGGCCTCGACCTTAAATTGAAACAGTGTATGACACGGCGGCAATGCGACATCGTCACACGTCTCGGGGTTCCAGCCGGTGACGATAAGGCGGCGTGAATTAGGGTTAGCCTCGATCTCGCCGATCAGCCTCGCGATCTGATCGATGCCGTTCATTGCCGGATAATCGCCGCCGAATGAACGCCATAAATATCCATATACAGGTCCGAGATCGCCCGCCTCACGGCCAAATCGTGCAGTTTGTTCGCCGGTCGCCCATTCCTGCCAGATATCGACGCCGCGTGCCTGTAGGTCGGCCTCATCGGTCGAACCGCTCAAGAACCAGAACAGTTCCTCGGCAACCCATCTAAACGGCACACGTTTAGTCGTCACGATCGGAAACCCTTTACGCAGGTCATATCTCGTCTGATAGCCAAAAACCGAGATCGTCCCCGTACCGGTACGGTCATCATGCCGCGTACCGTTAGCCAAAATATGTTGGAGAAGGTCGTGATATTGGATCATTAGGTCAATTGTAGATGGTTAATTGTAAATTGTTAATTAAAGCGCCATTAGCCGCCGACGGATCGGGTAAATGACAAATTATTGTTGCTCAGACCGCGTACCTAACTATCCAATTAACAATTTACAATTTACAATTAACCTTTGATGATACTGATGGACGATAAATTAGAGATCAGTTTTAACAGCCCGCAGTGCGGATGGATGTCGATCGGTTTTGATGACGGCAAGGCCGAGTTTCATACAACGACGGCACACGCACCGCATGAGGGAGCGTTGGCCGAGTTGTTGCGGATATTAACTTCGCTCTCGGGTGAGAACTCCGCTGTGCGGGAATATACTCTGAAATGGAATCGCGATCCTGAGGAGTTCGATTTTCGCTTTGTGCTTGATGGCGATAAGCTGCTGATGCAGATCTATCAGTATCCGACCGACGAGCGGCTCAGTGACGAACGCGAGCTTGTTTTTACGCACCTCGACACGGCCGCGAACATCATACGGGCATTTGCCGAGACATTTGACCGCCTCTACGCCGACCGCGAGACCGACGAATTCGAGTTCAACTGGCGCCAGCCGTTTCCGTTGGTCGAATACAAAGAATTTAGGAATAGCGTAAAATAGTCGCAAACTCACGAATGGTCGGGCTTGACCGCTATTTGTGTATTTACGGCTTTTTCTTATGAAAGAGAAACTTTTAGACCTGCTTGCCTGTCCGTCGTGCGGGGGCGACATCTTACTCGCGGTTGCGACCAAATACGATGATAAAGAGATCATCGACGGTGTTTTGACGTGTAAAAAATGTCTTCGCGAATATAAGGTCATTCGCGGCGTGCCCCGCTTTGTCGATCTGGCCAAGATCGAGGAAGACAAGGCGGCGACCGCCGAAAATTTTGGCTGGCAATGGACAAATTTTACTCAAGAGGACCCGAAGTACAACGAGCAGTTTCTCGGCTGGCTGCAGCCCGTAAAAAAAGAATTCTTTAAGGACAAGGTTGTCCTCGAGGGAGGCTGCGGCAAAGGGCGTCACACAAAACTCGCCGCGACGTGGGGTGCAAAAGAGGTCGTCGGCATCGATCTCGGCGACGGAGTCGAGTCTGCATTTGCCCTGACGCGCGATCTGCCTAATGCGCACGTCATACAATGCGATATCTTTAAACTGCCGCTGAAACGTGTGTTCGACTATGCTTTCAGCGTCGGTGTACTGCATCATACGCCCGATCCGAAAGGAGCTTTTACCTCGCTCGCGGGCAAGGTAAAGAGCGGCGGCCACATCTCGGCATGGGTTTACGGCGCCGAAAATAATGAGTGGATCACGCGTTTTGTCGATCCTGTACGTACGGGCTTTACGTCTCAGATCAGTCAGCCTGTACTTTATCAGTTGTCAAAATTGCCGACACTCGGCGTATTTTTAACCACAAAACTCGTCTATCGCCCGATCAACGCCGCGTCAAAAAGCGTCGGCGAAAAGCTCTTTTACAACGAATATCTGAACCATCTCGGGTCTTTTGGCTGGCGCGAACAGCACAATATCGTCTTTGACCACCTCGTCGCCCCGACCGCCTTTTACATTTCCAAGGACGACTTCGAAACCTGGTGGGCCGACATCAACGCCCTAGACGTCAAGATCACCTGGCATAACGAAAATAGCTGGTGCGGTTTTGGTGAGATAAAATGAACGGCCGATACACAGAGACGCTGAGAATAGAAGAAAATGTTTGACGATCTATCACGCAGGGTACGTTCCAATGAAGTTACCGGATCAATGATCGGTGCTGCGATAGAGGTTCATAAGAGTTTAGGGCGAGGCCTGCTGGAATCCGCTTGTGAAGAATGTCTCGGTTACGAACTTAAACTGCGCAGGATAAATTTCGAAAGACAGATCGAGCTGCCGCTAACTTATAAGGGCGTAAGGTTGGATCGCGGCTATCGAATGGATCTGGTTGTTGAAGAGTTGATCAATTTTCATGTGCCTGCCGTAAAAGACGGTATAAAGCGTAGAGTGCATAATTTTTAATTTTTTTCAGCGTCTCTGCGGTTAGCTTTCTGATATGAGATTCGATAATGGTATAGCCGATAAGTACCGAAGGTCCGTTGAGGACGCATTTTCAGCCATTATGGCTCGGGGTAACGACGATCATCGAAAGGTGATGCACGAGATCATCGAGTCGGATATGCTCGTGCGGGTCGGGCCGGTGAGCGAGGTCAAGGCATCGGGCATTACGGGGCTGATAAGTTCGGTCAAGACGAACATCAGACTCAAGCGTGAGAGGCTCGATCTGCGCGACGCTCTCGGCGAGATCTATATCGCCATCGCCGAGGAGACGATCGACACCGGCGGCCAACAGGGCTGCGAAGGCACGTTTGTCCACGAGGGCCGTCACGCATACGATTTTGCGACCGCTCTCGAGAGTATTTCAAACGCAGATATGAATCCGATCGGCCTTTTTAACCCGACCCTATACGAGCTTGAGTGGGCCGCGCACAAGACCGCGGGCGACTATATGCTCTGCGTCAACCAGCAGTCATACCTCGACGAAGGCGTACAGCTTATGATACTCGGCCTCGGCGCCGACAGGTCATGCTTTGTCAGCGATGACGGCATCCGCCAACGGCTTCGCGAGAGCTACGGCCTCACAATAGACGGCAACCAAGGCCCGCTCGCCGCTGATATGATGGGCATTCGCGTGTAAAATGCCGCAATCTCGAATGGGTCATCTGTCTTTTCGTGTGGCAAAATATATAACTTATGGCTACAGCACTTCCTCAGGAAATGGAGCAGCACACCTACGCCATAATGGACGAGGTCGAAGGCTCGCATTGGTGGTTCGTCGGACGGCGGGCGATACTTGATTCGTTTCTAAAAAACATCTGCGCCAAATTACACTCGCCAAATTCGAGGCTCTCGATACTCGATGTCGGCTGCGGCACGGGTGCCAATATCGAGATGCTGTCGCATTACGGCGATGCAGAGGGTGTTGACGTCTCTGACGACGCTCTCGAATTTTGCCGCCGCAAGGGGCTAAAGGTTCAAAAAGGACTGGCGGAAACGCTGCCCTATGAGGACGGACATTTTGATCTGACGACCGCGTTAGACGTGATCGAGCATCTCGATGACGACGTTGCCGGCCTAAAGGAAATGTATCGCGTCACCCGCAGCGGCGGATATTCGCTCTTTTTTGTTCCGGCTTTTATGTGGCTCTGGGGTGTGCAGGATGACATCTCAAATCACCGCATCCGCTACACTCGCGAACAGATCGTCTCTCGCATCGAAAAAGCGGGCTATAAGGTCGAACGCGCGACCTATGCCAACTTTACATTCTTTGCACCGATACTCGGCGGACGTACGATAATGAAGCTGACCGGCATCAAGCCCGAGTCAGAGAATAACGTTAATATATCCGCACTTAACGGCGTTTTTGGCAAAATATTCTCAGCCGAACGCTTTATTCTCGACAAGGTCAATTTCCCATTCGGCGTCTCGATCGTCATCGTCGCACAAAAAAATTGAGCGGCGTGCTACGATTGTCCATATCGGAGGTAATTGAGACCGCAATGGACTTTTATCGCATCTTTGGCCTCAGGTTAGACGATCGTCAGATATGAAAGTTGAGATCTGTGTAAATTCGGTCGAGTCGGCGGTTGCGGCACAGGTTGGCGGTGCTCAGCGGGTCGAGCTTTGCGACGATCTGGTCGAGGGCGGCACGACACCGAGTTTCGGTTCGATCACAAAGGCCCGCGAGATGCTGGATATAAAGCTGCACGTTATCATAAGGCCGCGAGGCGGCGATTTTTTGTACTCAGAGCTGGAATTTGACATTATGCGCCGTGACATTGTCGAGGCAAAACGTCTGGGCGTTGACGGCATCGTCATCGGCATACTCGATGCCGACGGCAATATCGACGCGGCACGCACACGCGAACTCGTCGAATTAGCGCGTCCGATGACGGTCACATTTCACAGGGCATTCGATGTCAGCCGCGACGCTCGACGCTCGCTTGAGACCCTGATCGAGATAGGTGTCGATCGTGTACTGACATCAGGACAATGTGATCTTGCGGCCGACGGCAAAGAACTGCTGGCTGAGATCATCGGCCAAGCAGACGGACGCATAAAGATACTCGTATGCGGCGGCCTTTGCCCGGACAACATTGCCGAGATCGCGGCATCGACGGGCGCGGACGAATTTCACTTTACGGCGTTTAAAAATGTCGAAAGCGAGATGCGCTACCGCAACGAAAATGTCCCGATGGGCGGCGCGGCACCTGCGTCAGAATTTGTGCGTCCTGTAACAGACCCGGCGATCGTCAGCGAAATGCTTGCACGGCTCGACGCGTGCCGCGGCTGACCAAAACCGACATTCCTTTACACTATTTCGGCGCTTCATTACCGATATAGGCGCTTGCTTTACATCAATGAGCTAATTGGCAATGTAAGCCAAACAAAGCCTCAATGTTACCGTAAAATATTGATCGTAAATGAGTTAACGCCGCTTTACGCAATCTTTTCGGTGTGTGAGCGTGATGTATTGGCACGGACTTTGCGGTTAGAGAGGTCAGCACGCTCAAACTCGCCCCGACCGCAAATGCGGTGGCTGCGTGTTTTGAAAAATCATGTAAAGACCAAAAAAATTTTCAAGGAGTATCGAAAAAAATGAGACGCATTATCAACACAGGCCTCATCTCCCTCGCAATACTGACCACGATCTTTATCGTAGGTTCTACAGAGGCAAACGCACAGCGGCGATATTACAGGGGCAACCGACAGGTCAGAGTTGTCAGAAACCTTGTCCGGATCGCGACATGGAACAATCATCGCTATCGCCGTGTCCACTATCGTCCGTACACATATCGGCCGATCTATAGGCCGACATATATAAACTATTACCCGGTTCGCCGATATTACAGGCCGCGTTACACGACCTATTACAACACTCGCCGCATCTACAGGCCGAGATACCGTGTACACCGCTGGTAATTGAGAATGGATAATGGAGAACGGATAACTGATGATCGCGGGAACGCATTATCAGTTATCCGTTTTTTTGGTTGTTAATTATCGGTTAACCCATCAAAAATGGCTCTTTGACGCAAAGACCTTGCCTTTAGGGTTTGTCCTGTCTGTAACCGTAAAGGTAAAGCCGGGGCTGACGGCAAAGGCGCCGATCTCTCCCGTCCTTGAGATCGCGAGAAAGCCGACCTGCAGATCCTTTGCTTTTGCGGGATCGCGTTTAATGATGCGGCGGATCGCTTCGCGGCAGGCCTGTTCGGGGGTGCGGCCGATACGCATCTGTTCGACGACGGTATGAGTGCCGCAAATGCGTATGACCTCTTCGCCAACGCCAGAGCTGGTTGCGGCCCCGACCTCGTTATCGACAAAAAGCCCGGCCCCCACGATCGGCGAATCACCGACACGGCCGCGCATCTTAAATGCCATACCGCTCGTCGTCACCATTCCCGCCAATTTGCCGTTACCGTCGAGAGCGATCGTGCCCATCGTGTCGTGATTAAAAGATCCGTCGTCAAATCTGTACGGCGGAGCGATCTCTGAGACCTTGTGATTCTCGATGTTGATGACGGGGCTGTATTTTGACTTTTCGAGCCATTTTTTCCACTCGGCTTTTGCCGCGTCGGAGAGTTCGCCGGACTCGAGTTGAAAGCCGTTCTCAAGTGCGAATTGCTGTGCTCCCTCGCCTGACATTAGTACGTGCGGAGTTTTTTCCATCACCTTACGGGCAACCGAAACAGGGTGCTTGATGCGCTCCAAAAAGGACACGGCACCACAGTCGCCGTTGCCGTCCATGATCGACGAGTCGAGCGTGACACGGCCGTCGCGATCAGGCCAGGCATCAAGCCCGACACAGCAGCTCGGTTCATTTTCGATCGCGATGCCGGCCGCCTCGACGGCGTCGATCGCCTTGCCGCCGCCCGACAATATCGGCCACGCACCGCCATTTGCCGTCACGCCGCTATCCCATGTCGAGATGATAGCGGGCATTTTTACTCTTAGTCCTGACGCGGGCGATGCCGTCTGTGCCGACAGCCTCTCGGCAGCCAACAACGGAGCAAGTGCAACGGGTATCTGTAAAAATTTTCGTCTGTTCATGACAAAAACGTAATAGACGGTCGCGATACAACACTAGTTGTAGTCAAGACTCATATGGGCAAAATCTGGTAGAGGAGGATACCTTTGCCTCAAGACGCGCAATAATTTCCGCTAGGTCAACACGTGCTTCAGCTTGGAGACCTAAGCATGAAGCAATTCCCTCAACATCCGTGCTTAGTCTCGCCATGAGATGAAGACTGTATTCGCCCGTTGCGTCACCGCTCATTGAGTAAGAATGAAAATGCATTGGTTCGCCGATAACCGCAGGGTTACTAAGATGATCAAATCGGAACTCTCGAGTCATGTAATTCAAGAGCTTATCCTGCACGACTAAGACAAGCTTTTTGTTTATATGTTCGAATGTCTTAACTTTGTGGTGCATCTGGACAAGAATCGTTTTCGCAGTCATCTTCCAGTTCATTCCGAACGACTTAGGACTATTCTCGGCATTGTCATTTCGTGGAACATCGAGTTCTTTGAGCAAACGCTGACGTTCCGGCCATACCGTACCTGTTGTATCAAGAGTCTGGAGTTCAATTCCAACGAAATCACGAATCTTTCCACGTTTTACTGAGACCAAAAAATAATCGACGCTTCCACCAGGAATTGTAACTTCGGAAACAACGTGTAGCTCATTCCCTGGTTCATGCATCGTAAGAAGGTGAAAACAGTCGGTGAAAATCTGACCTCTTTGTATCAAGCGGGTTGGACAGATTATGACCGGTTCGGCGTTAGAGTTTCCATAGAGAACAGTGCAACTACCGATGGATGTATCTGGATCGGATTTACGTACTTTGTAGCAGCGTTTGGACAAGAAAGGACACTGTTGCCCTGAGACAATCTTTTTCCAACGCATCGTCTTTTTCCTCACACTGTGTCCAAACAACTCGACAACTTTATTCATAAGAGTGATCTAGAACGGTCTTGGGCCAATTCAAGATAGCGACGTGAAATATCTACCCCTATCGACTTATTGCCATTGTCACGAGCCGCTACGAGCGTGGTTCCTGTCCCACAGAATGGATCGAGAACAATTCCATCTTTTGGACATGTAGCCAATAAAGGGATTTTACAAAGGTCTATTGGGTATGCTGCAAAGTGACTTTCTCTACGCTGCGTATCTTCGGGAATAATGTCCCATACATCGTTGGGCTTACTGCCATTTGGATGGTACTTCAAAAAATAGAAGCCTTTGTCTCTCAATTCCTTTGCCCTACCAGAGACTTTTTCACTGTCTGAATGTGTCGCACGTTGCTGACCGCGAATCACCATACGAAAATCAGAGATTTTCCCTTGAGCAAGATCGAATAACATCAAATCAAGGGCGCTAAAAGCCGTCTGTTTCTCATTTGCCGAAAGGGCTGTAGAAAGTTCAATCTGTCGCTTGTAACGTACTCCCGAAACCCCAGTAGCCGAAACAATTGAACCGTTAACAACCTTCGCTTCGCCCGGTTTAGAACGAATTGCATCTGCGTTGTAATAATAATCTTGCGGACGTTTTACGAAATGAAAAATGTTCTCATGGACATTTCCAAGTCGATCTTTACTGTTGTCCATTCCGCCCTTCAATTTGTTCCATACGACACTGTTTCGCAGAGTCCAGCCTTGCTTGTCCGTAAGTTCAAAGGCCAGCCTCCAAGGAATTCCGACTAAACTTTTGCCGCTATACGTATCTCCAATATTCAGCCAGAAGGAGCCGGTCGATTTAAGGACTCTTTTTATCTCAAAGAAGATGTCAACCAAGTCGCGAACATAATGGCGATAGTCTGCTTCAAGCCCGATGCCGCCACCCTCATATTCACGCTGCCCCCAATAGGGAGGCGAGGTCATCACGAAATCAATGGAGTCGCTCGGTAGAGATCGAACTACCGCAGACGCCTCACCGAGGAACAACATCGGTGAGTAACTTAGCTCGTCACGGTATGACGAAAAGGCCTCAGCAAAATCATTCTCAATGATCTCGCCAGCAAATCTATTTTTGACACGAGCTGTTTGTATCATGGTTCGCCATCTATTGTCTCTCATCTAGTTTCGGATTCCTTAGAATCTTAACATTGAGATCTAGGTAATCCTTTTGAGACCTTGGGTTAAATCTAGCCTTCCAAAGTCTGTGCGATCTTGTCAAGATTGAGACTTCTCGCGGATGCGTTGAATATCTCGAAGTACGTGCCGCCTTTGTGATAAAGGTGTTCGTGAGTGCCGGTCTCGACGACGCGGCCTTCTTTGAGGACATAGATGATGTCCGAGTCGATTATCTGCGAGATACTATGTGAGATTATCACGGTCGTGCGGTTTTGTTTTATCGCATCGAGGCTGTTCTTGATCTGTTCGGTAGCGATCGCATCGAGGCTCGCCGTCGGTTCGTCGAGAAAGATGATCGGCGGATCCTTTAAAAAAAGCCGTGCAATGGCGATGCGCTGCTGCTGGCCGCCCGAAAGTGATTGTGCCTCGCTGTCATAGCCCAGCGGCAGCCTTATGATCTGATCGTGAAGATAAGCCTTTTTGGCCGCTTCGATCACCTCGTCCTTTGTCGCACGCATATAGCCGTATCGAATATTCTCTTCGATCGACCCGCGAAAGATGTGATTCTTTTGCAGAACGAGGCCGATATTTCGGCGTAAAAGGTGTGTGTCATAATCGAGCAGCTTTTTGCCGTCGAGCAGTATCTCGCCGCGCGACGGTTCGTAAAATTTGCACAACAGATTGAGCAGTGTCGATTTACCTGCACCCGAAAGCCCGACAAACGCGACCGTCTGTCCGGCAGGAATTTTCATATTTACGTCCCACAACGCCTGGTTGCCGTTGGGATAAACAAAATCGACGTCCGCGAGTGTAAATTCGCCCTTGAGTTTGTCGGCGGTCAGTACACCGCTTTCTTCGACCGCGTCGGCGTCGAGGACCTCAAAAAATCCTTCGGCGTAGGTCATCGCCTCATTCATCTGGTCGTAAATGCGGTGAAGCTGGCGTATCGGTGCAGAGACGTTGTTAAAGAGCAGGATATGAAACATTATCGCGCCGATCGACATCTGCTGATCGAGCACAAAATATGCTGTAAGGATAATGATGAGCGTCACGCCGACCTGTTCGGCAAAGGTCTTGAGGGCGTCGAAAGTGTAGTTGGTCTTTCGCTGCCTCATCTGAGCATCGATCAGATCCTGTTGAAGCCGGTACTGTTTATCACGCTCAAACTCCTCGCGGACAAACGATTTGATGACGATGATCGATTCGATAATGTTGAAAAGGCCGTTGGTCTTTTGCTCACGCAGTGCGCGTAAACCGCGGCGGACACCCTTGAGCAGCGACGCCTGCCGCCAGCTCAAAATAAAATAGACCGGCATGACCACCGACGCGACAATGCCGACGTAAACATTTTGCGAGTACATCAGCACAAGCGCCAGTATCGCGTTGGCAAAAAGCGGCAAGAGGTCGATAAAGACATTTTGGACAAAACTCGTCAGGCTGTCGGCACCGCGATCGATGCGCGTCTGCAGCTTACCGGTCGCATTCTCATCAGACGCAAAAAAAGCGTATTTGTAAGAGAGTATCCGCTCAATGGCATATTGCGAGAGAGCGCTCGACAGCTTGATCCGGAGATTTTCGCCGACCATGCTCTGGCCGTATTTGACAGCGATATTTACAAGCTCTTTACCGAACAGTACGGCAGAGATAAAGATGAGCAGCGATGTGCTGTCGTGAGCCGACTGATGTGCATTTAAAAGCTGCTGTACGGTATCGACCGTATATCGCAGCACGATCGGGTTTACCTGCGCCGCAAGCGCGCCGATAAAGGTCAGCAGCAGCGATGCCGCGACGAGCCATTTATACGGCCTGACGAATGGCACGAGTCTTCCGATTATCTGCCAGATGTTCACAGTTGATTATCTATTTTACGAGCTTATATGTTCCCGATATTTACGCCGCTGTTCGAGCGAAACTGTCGTCGGGGCTTGGTGCCTTTGCGATGATCTTGAAAATTGCGTGATAAGCTGATCTTTTCATATTACGCAGGCAATGGCAATAAATCGAGTTGGGCAGTTTTCAACATAACATATCTAAATTATCCTATTTATTTAAGATATTTAATGAACTCAGCAGACGCTAATCACCCCGAACTTTCGCTCTTTCTGCCGGTGCTGGATGAGGAAGACAACCTTCGCCCGATGTATCTCAAGATCGCGGCCGCTCTCGATGCATTGGGAAAGACGGCCGAGATCATCTTTGTCGATGACGGTTCGACCGACAAGAGCCTCGCGATATTAAAAGAGATCGCGGGTGCCGATGACCGAGTTAGGGTGATCAGCCTCAGACGCAATTACGGCCAAACGGCCGCAATGAGCGCGGGCATTGATGCCGCACGAGGCGACATTCTCATCCCGATGGATGCCGACCTGCAAAACGATCCGGCCGATATAAAGCGTCTTTTGGATAAACTCGACGAGGGCTACGATGTAGTCTCCGGCTGGCGCAAAAATCGTCAGGACAAACTCATCAGCCGTAAGATACCGTCGCAGATCGCCAACCGCGTCATCTCATGGATCGGCGGCGTGCCGCTGCACGATTACGGATGCTCGCTCAAGGCGTATCGCCGCGATGTCATTCAGGATGTAAAACTATACGGCGAAATGCATCGCTTTATACCGATCTACGCTGCCTGGGCAGGCGCCCGCGTAACCGAGATACCGGTCGATCATCATGCCCGCACAATGGGCAAGTCAAAGTACGGCATTTCGCGCACGGTAAAGGTCGTTTTTGATCTGATGACGATCAAATTCATGGCGTCGTATCAGACAAAGCCGATCTATGTGTTTGGCACATTTGGTATGCTGGCATTTTTTATCTCGATACTCTCGGGGCTATATGCGATATTTTTAAAACTCGCCGCACGCATCGGCCTGCCGCAGTTTCACGCCGATTTTGTCGAAACTCCGCTGCCGATACTCTGTATCGTGATGTTCGCTATATCGATGCAATTCTTTCTTATGGGCCTTTTGGCCGAACTGCTCGTCCGCACCTACCACGAATCACAGGACAAAGCCATCTACGCCGTAAGGGAGAAAATTGGGTTTTCCACAAAATGAACAAGCAAACCATCCTGGAAAAACTAAAAAATCACGATCTTCCAAGTGAGAATGAGATCGTCGAGTACAAGGAAGCGAAGACGAGCTTTGATATGGATAAGCTAGGTCGATATTTTTCGGCATTATCTAACGAAGCCAATCTTCAAGGTCTTAAGTCAGCGTGGTTGATCTTTGGCATACGCGACGTTGATAAGTGCGTGATCGGGACAGAATTTCGACGAAGTGGGAATCTGAATTCGTTGAAAAACGACATCGCGGCGCAAACTAACGGAGGAATAAGTTTTCTTGAGATCATCGAGTCAGAAGTAAATTTAAAAAGAGTAATTGTCTTCCAAATTCCTGCCGCTTTGCGGGGAATTCCAACTTCCTGGAAAGGTTTTTGCTATGGTCGCAGCGACGATGGTGCTAGAGCTCTCAGCGATGAAAAACGTGATCGGATCCGAAATCAAGGTATCGAGAGTGATTGGAGTGCTGAAGTCTGTGATAATGCGAATGTGTATGATTTGGACCCTATAGCTCTTTCAGTCGCCAAGAAAAATTACCTTCTGAAATTTCCTAATAAGGCCGCTGAATTGGAATCCTGGAGTGACATTACCTTTCTAAACAAGGCAAAGATAACAATTAAGGATAAAATTACGCGAACTGCTATTCTGCTGTTAGGCAGATCTGAGTCCGAGCATTTTCTTAGTCCCGCCGAAGGAAAGATTCGTTGGATCTTAAAGGATTCGTCGCTCACGGAGATCGACTATCAGATCGAATCATGTCCATTGATTCTGTCTGTAGACATAATTTACAACAAGATACGAAACCTTAGGTACCGTTATATAAAAGACGGTACACTATTTCCTGATGAGGCGGATCGCTATGAGCCTTACACGATCCGCGAGGCAATAAACAATTGTATTGCTCATCAGGACTATTCATTGGGCGGTCGCATCAATGTTATCGAAGAAGAAGATCGACTTGTCTTTTCTAACCTTGGTTCGTTTATCCCTGGTTCGGTAGAGCGCGTCATACAGGAAGATGCTCCTGAGGAAAAATATCGCAACCGATTCCTCGCGACCGCGATGTTCAACCTGAACATGGTCGACACGATCGGAAGTGGTATCAAAAAAATGTTTACCTTTCAGCGTCGGCGGTTCTTCCCTCTTCCTGAGTATGACCTCTCGGAAAATCGGGTTAAGGTTTCCATCATAGGAAAGGTATTAGATATGGATTATGCATCCGTCTTGGCCCGAGATAATTCTCTGTCGCTCGAGGAGATCATGATGCTCGATAAGGTCCAGAAGAGAAAGGCTCTGATTTCTGTTGAAGCAGCACACTTGCGACGGAAAAGGCTGATCGAAGGCAAGAGGCCAAATTATATTATCTCCGCCAAACTCGCGAAAGAAATTGACCGAAAAGCAGAATACACCAAAGCTTCGGGCTTAGAAAAGGCAAAGTATTTTGAATTGATCACTAACTGTATCAGTCAGCATGGTGATGTAAATCGTCAGGACGTCAACAGGTTACTCTGGGACGTACTGCCTAGTTGGATGTCTGATAAGCAAAAGAACACTAAGATCAACCATCTGCTAGCGGAATTGAGTAAGGATGGAAAAATAGAAAATACCGGCAGCGATTTCAGATCGAGGTGGATATTGTCTAACAATCCATCCTAATTTTGTTAGAGATGTTAGAGTTTGTTAGACAGACAACGCCCAAACATAGATATCTTGGCTCTTTTATCCTCTAACAACGGTAGTTCTTAATTTTTCAATGTGCGGTATAACGGGTTGGATCAACCTTAACAATTCGAATAAGTCGGATGCGGGTGCGGTGCTGCACTCGATGTGTGATGCGATATATCATCGAGGGCCAAACTCTGAGGGTATCTGGGCCGATGATAAGGTCGCGTTGGGAATGAGGCGTTTGTCGATCATCGACCTGCACACGGGCGACCAGCCGGTCTTTAGCACGGACAAGAGCGTCGTCGTGATGATGAATGGCGAGCTTTACAACTATCGCGAGGTCCGCCGCGAACTCGAGGGCAAAGGTTACTCATTTCGAACGAACTCAGATACCGAGATCCTGCCGCATCTCTATGTCGAGTATGGCGATGCGATGCTCGATCATCTCAACGGTATGTACGCCTTTGCATTGTGGGACACACAGCGAAAAAGACTGATGATCGCCCGCGACCGCTTTGGCGAAAAACCGCTGTACTACGGTGTTTTTGACGGCAAACTTTTATACGCATCCGAACCTAAATCTCTGCTCGCGCATCCGTCGGTCAATGCCGAGATCGACCTCGACGCGATGCGGCATTATCTGTCTTACGACTATGTTCCGGCGCCGCGATCTATCTTTAAGGGTATTTCAAAGCTGCCGGCGGGCCATGTGCTGACCGTTGAGAATGGTGATATAGAGATACGCCGATATTGGGATCTCGACCTCGAGGCATCGATGCACACCGGCCACAGTTCGCTTGACGAAAAGGCCGATGAGCTGCGCGAACTGTTATCCGACGCCGTCAGGATGCGTCTGGTCGCCGATGTGCCGCTCGGTATCTTATTGTCCGGCGGCATCGACTCGTCAGCGATCGCGGCATTGGCTGTACGGCACTCAACCGAGAGGGTCAAGACATTCTCGATCGGTTTTGAAGAAGATTCGTTCGACGAATCAAAATATGCACGCATGGTCGCGCGTCATCTCGACACCGAGCACTATGAGGACAAACTCTCGGCAGCGACTGCCGGCGACCTTGTCAGCGAGATCGGTAAATGGCTCGATGAACCGCTGTCTGACGGTTCGCTGATACCGACATTTCTGCTTGCGAGTTTTGTTCGCAAACACGTCACGGTCGCTCTCGGCGGCGACGGCGGCGACGAACTTTTTGCCGGTTACCCGATGTACTATGCCCATCAGGTCGCAAAAAAATATCTCTCAGTACCGTCATTTCTTCGCAGCGGTATGATCGAACCGGTCGTCAACCGCCTGCCGGTCTCGACAAAGAATATGTCGTTCGATTACAAGGCTAAACGCTTTGTGCGTGCCGCTAATCTGGACATCGTCGAGCGGCATCATACGTGGTTCGGTTCATTTTCGCTTGATGAGCAGTCTCAGCTGCTGACGCGGGATATTATCGACAGTACCGACGGCGACATCTATCGCGGGCCGCGCGAACTCTATCTGTCGCACACCGGCCTAAATGATGTCGCCCTTATGCAGTATCTCGACATCAACTACTATATGGCCGAGGACATTTTGACCAAGGTCGATCGTGCGGCGATGGCTGTGAGCCTTGAGACGCGTGCTCCGTTTCTCGATCCGCGTGTCGGACAATTTGCCGCGAGCCTGCCGACCAACTACAAGCTGCGGGGCAAGAATGGCAAAGTCATTCTAAAAAAGGCGGTTCAATCAATGTTGCCGCCGGCCATACTCGATCGCCCGAAAAAAGGCTTTGGCATACCGATCGCCGAGTGGCTCAAGGGCCGCCTCAATCACCTGCTCCACGACCTGCTCGCACCGTCGAGGCTAAAAGATCAGGGCATCTTTGACCCGACATTTGTCTCGCGGCTCATCACCGAACACGAGTCCGGCCGCGCGTCGCATCATAAACAACTCTGGACGCTGCTCGTTTTTCAGCTCTGGTATGACAACTGGCTCGACCGCAGGTGATGACAATCAAAGCAGGGTCGTAAATCCTTCCTGTTCAAAGTGCTTGTCGTGTGTAAGAACCTCATTGATTACAAGTTCGCGACATGTATTCATCGAGATACAGTCACTCAAGCTGTAGCCCTTATCGAGACGAGACTCATACAATTCGAGTCCGTTAAAGAGTGACGTTTCCGTGTGAGAAACTACTTCAAACTCTTATCTTCCAAAACATCGCGAACGAACATACTTACCCGGTAACGCAATATCTTGCCGTATTCGCTAAAAAAATTTAACAGTTCGATCAATACGATCTCAGTTGTGACGAGCTTTATATTCGAATCAATCGATATCTCGTTTCTTAGATCTGTGGCTCTTTCTCGCCATTGATCCTTTTATTTATAAGAGCAACGAAATACTGTGTATCGACAAATAACTTCCTCATTTTTTAGGAGAACCGTATAGATAATGATTGAGGTTTTCTGATGCATCGGTTGGCAGTTCGGCAAATTCTTCGTCAGGAACGCCGCTCAGCCGCTCATCGAGCTTGGCCCAAATATCTTTCCTGTCAGATGTGAGAGAAGATACAAAGTCTAAAACCCTTTTCTTTTGTTCAGATGACAAGGTCCTGAGTTTGTCGGCGATAAACTGGTCAGTGTCGGCCTGCATAACATCTATTATAATAGCACACACATTTCGTCGGCTTTTAAATATTTAGAGACGAGACCAGGTTGCGATATTGTGTTCGATCTATTTTATTAAGGTCGTGATATTATTTAGATATGACAGCACTTTATCCTGAGATCGAGCCATTTGAGACCGGCAGGCTCAAGGTTTCTGACATTCACGAGATCTATTACGAACGCGTCGGCAACCCTGACGGTGTGCCTGTTGTGTTTTTGCACGGCGGGCCGGGCGGCGGGCTGCTGCCGATGTACAGGCAATATTTCGATCCGGCACATTATCAGGTGATATTATTCGATCAGCGCGGCTCGGGGCTTTCGACGCCGCACGCAGAGCTTAGGGAAAATACGACCTGGGATCTGATCGCCGATATTGAAAAGCTGCGTGAAAGATTTGGTGTCGATAAATGGTTCGTCTTTGGCGGATCGTGGGGATCGACGCTGAGCCTTGCATACGGCGAGACGCATCCCGACAGGTGTCTGGGGCTGATACTTCGCGGTATCTTTCTTACGCGAAAGAAAGAGCTGCAATGGTTTTACCAATGCGGAGCGTCGGAGATCTTTCCGGATTTTTGGGAACGTTATCGTGACGAGATACCTGAGGCCGAACGCGGCGATCTCATCACCGCCTATCACAAACGGCTCACCAGCGATGATGAACAGGTACGCCTCTCGGCCGCCCGTGCCTGGAGCGTTTGGGAAGGTTCGACATCAAAACTATATCCGAGCAAAGATCTGATGGATCATTGGGAAGGCGAGCACGAGGCTCTCAGCCTTGCGCGTATCGAGTGTCATTATTTTATGAACAACTCATTTTTCCCGACAGAAAATTATCTGCTCGATAATGTCGATAAGATTCGTCATATACCGACGGTCATCGTACAGGGCCGATATGATGTCGTTTGCCCGATCACGTCTGCGTGGGATCTGCACCGGGCGATGCCCGAGGCCGAACTGATCGTTGTGCCCGATGCGGGGCACTCGGTATCGGAGCCGGGCATAACATCCGCATTGGTCGAGGCGATGGACAGATTTAAGGCGGCATCGCTCTAATATGCAATTGCGGAGTTTTTTGCGTGTAACTTGTATTAAATAGGGGTATTATTAAATTTAGCCGTAAAAATGACGGCTTTCGATGCTGTTTGAGCATCAGATCTGTAGAGAGGCCTTTATGTTCGGACTTGGTGGTTGGGAGATCGTTGGGATATTGGTCGTGATTTTCCTTTTATTTGGGGCAACGCGTTTGCCGCAATTGGCCAAGTCACTCGGCGAATCGCGCAAGGCATTTAAAGAAGGTATGCGTGAGGCGGAGGAAAGCGAGGCAAAAGCCGAGTCGCAGCAGCTCTCGGCGGCACAGACGCCCGCGGTCTCACAACTCAGTGACGAAGAGATCCTTGCCGAGATGCGCCGCCGCACCGATACGGCAAATAGGTCATAACCGGCATATCGGTGTTTTAGTTCTTTTGGAGTAGTTCAAGTAAATGCAGACGTTATTTCTTTTTATGTTCGACAGCCCGATGCAGATCATGCTCGTGGTCGGTATCGTGGTCTTGTTGTTTGGTGCGGGCAAACTTCCTCAACTCGCAAAGTCTATCGGACAGTCGAAAAAGGCATTTCAAGACGGCATACGCGAAGCCGAGGCTGACGAAGCTGCTGCATCGCAGGCGAAATTGACCGCCGCTCCCGCACCTCAGATCACCTCGCTCAGCGACGAGGAGCTAATGACCGAGATGCGCCGCCGCGTCGAGACGAATACCGCCGCAAAATAGTTTCAGATCAAATTCAGCCATAAAATATACAAGGGGCTGTTGATATTTGAACGGAGGCTCGGTTGACGATCGTTACCGAAGGGCAAATAACAACTCTCGTTTACGGCATGATTAGCCTGTTTTAATGGGCCTTAACTCACAGCGCGACTAGACTCAAAACCGATCACTTTATCTGCGCCGATCCCGCACATTGTTTCCTTATCCGCACTGTTATTTCTAACGATCTGATCAATATATAGAATGACGTTCATTCGCAGAGCCGATCAGTACACGGCCTAATCTCTCATGTCATTTTTTTAATAGGAAGATCTGAAACTTGTCCCGCAATAAAAAATGTAAAAACAGACTATCAGCATTGGCCGTCAAGTAAGAAAAACAACTTGGTATCTAAACGAGAAAGAACGCCGTCTGCACAAACGTATCCCGAATCGCAGCGGCACCCGAAACGCGGTAAGCTATGGGTTGATATGATGTCTCAAATATAGGACAATGCAATTTGATGAGCAGCAAACTGAAGGATGTTGATTTTCATGATAAGGCAAAGATCATTTTGAGAGGATTTTCCAGAACCGCAAGGTTTGACATCGGTGGGCTTTTATACAGGCTGCAAAAAGGAGAAAGCCTTACAATGCCCGATGCCAGGCCAATGCCGAGTATTGCTCCCGGCGCTTATGAAATGCGGATCAAAGACGCCGAAGGCATTTACCGGGTGTTCTATTATTTGAAATCTGCAAAGGGAATCCTGGTATTTCACGCTTTCACAAAAAAAACGCAGTCAACTCCGCAGAAAGAGATCGAAGTAGGAAAAAAACGACTATGGGAAATGTTAAACCAATTAAAGCCGACAAAATAAAGATCCATAAGGCAGAGGATCTTTTTGAGTTGTGCGAAATTCTCGGCCTATCGCCTCAGGATGCCATTGAGATCGAGTTTCGCTCAAAACTGAAAGACAAGATCAAGGATGTGGTAACGGCAAATAACTTGACCCATGAGCAGGCCGCCAAACTGTCAGGCACGTCACGAACACGTATAACGGCCATCCTTAACGGTAATACATCCGGCGTTTCCAGCGATTTGCTCCTGCGCGTCCTTTACTCGCTCGGTTACAAAACTAAGGTGACATTTGCACCGATAACATTAGCCGCTTAAAAAAAGTGAAATACTCAGCCGTTAAGAGAGTTTCGTCCGTGAATGCGCTCTAACGTTAAGATCGGTAAAAGAGAAGTTGTCGAACGTGCATAGGGAGTACAAGATATCATCCCGCGATGCTGATAGGGCATCAGAAAAACGCGGTAAGACATACGCTATCAGGTAGGTTGGCGACGATCCGAAAGGCCGTCCATGCTTAAACTCAAAGCATTTGTTTCTGTTTTCTTTACCCTTTTTCGCCGGTCAGCAGCGTTGCTTTTACCGAAAATCGAAATGTCATCGTACCGTCCTCGGCGTCGATGAGGTCGCAGAGCGATGTTTTTACGCGATCGATCTCGTCATCACCCAGAGTCTCGACCCAACGCGGCAGCAGGAAGGTCTCGACCAGCGGCGACTCGATAAAGGCTTTTGAATTGTCGAACTCAAATGTCTCGGTGACCGTTTCGCTGCGGACATTGACGAGGCCGGCGCGTTTGCCGATCTCATCGAGTTCGGTCGTCGTCGGTATCTCATTTATCATCCTCTCGGCATTTGCTCCGTGATCGCCGAGATCCTCGTTAAAGAAAACTTCCCAAAGCAGCGAAAACACCTCGCCGAAACTTCCGGCCGTCGGCAAAAATATCGCTACATCGCCGCCGACACGCGCAACACGGACGGCATCTTCGACAAATTCTTCGATCTCGGATGGTTCGACAAAGCTCGCGTCTGCCAGCACGGCGTCAAATGCGTCGTCGTCAAACTCGATCATCGAAAAATCTACCTTTGAGCTGACCGCGGCCGCTTTGTCCTGAGCGATCTTTAGCTCATCTTCGGTCTGACAGGCGGCAAATATATCTAGCTTTTCGCCATGTTTCTCATCGAGCACGAGTGCGTGAGCGCCCGTACCGGCGTTAATGTAAAGCAGATTTTCCGAGTCGGACAGATCTAAATGTTTGTCCGCAAGATCGGTAAAACGCTGTGTCCACTCATCTCTGACGTACAGATCCATCAAATACGCCAATTCCTTTTGTGACTTAGCCATATCTTTATCGTAACCGCTGGCACCGAAATTACAAGATGCGACGGTTTTTGTTTGCAGAAACGCCTGCGTGTATCATCAAGCAATATCTTATGTCAAAAAATGTAAAAGACCTGTTCGACCTGACGGGAAGGGCGGCGATCGTAACGGGCGGTTCGCGCGGCATCGGAAAGGAAATGGCTGAGGGACTTGCCGAGGCCGGTGCAAGGCTGATGCTGTGCGCACGCCGTGCCGAGTGGCTCGATGATACGGTCGAGGAATTTCGCTCGAAAGGCTTTGATGCTAACGGACTGGTTTGCGACGTCTCTAAACCTGACGAAGTGACGGCGGTCGTCAGACGATGCGCCGAACTTTACGGTTCGGTCGATATCCTTGTCAATAACGCGGGTATCTCGTGGGGAGCAATGCCTGAGGAGATGCCTCTGGAACAATGGCAAAAGGTCATCGACGTGGATCTTACGGGCAGCTTTCTTTTTGCGCAGGCTGCGGGCCGTGTGATGCTTATGCAGGGCAGCGGTGCGATCATTAACATCGCCTCTATAGCGGGTATGACATCATCGGCAAACGGGCCATTCTATGCGGGATATGTCGCGAGTAAGGCAGGGCTGATCGGGTTGACACGCGAACTTGCAGCGAGCTGGGGACGCAAGGGCATAAGGGTCAACGCGATCGCACCGGGCTTTTTTCATTCGCGGCTCGCCGACGCGGTCATCGATATATACGAGCGTTCGATACAGGAGAACAGCGTTATACCGCGTATCGGACGCGAGGGCGAACTAAAGGGTGCTGCTGTCTTTTTGGCTTCGGATGCGTCGAGCTATATCATCGGTCAGACCATCGTTGTCGATGGCGGTATGACGGTCTAGCCAACATTACGGCCGATCTTTGCTATTTAACGAATTTGAACTGTCCAAAGACCGACGGCAGATGAAAATTGGGTCGTGCCGTCAGTGTCGGACGCCACGCAAGATAACCGCGGCCGGTGCCGGTGCCGACGCACCGCAGCAGATTACCGAGCCAGATGTCACCTGCCTTTGGTATTGTGTTAAATGCCGTAAAAGGTATCTTTATCACGATCTTTACGAGAGCATTTTCGACCTTTGCACCGGTCGTCATTCCCGAATTGTAGCTCCAGTCGGCATCTCGCGTGCGGCCGAGATGCTCGATCTTTACATCGAGCCATTCGCCAGTCGGCGCGGCTTCAAATTCAAAATATCTGCCGGGTTTTTGTTCATCAGGGGCGATAAAGATCTCGCAAACGTCATTGTCCCAGAGCTTGTCGGTCTTTTTTGTGATATCGATCTTGTCGTTAGCGATGATCGGTTCTGACTGTTGAGCGGCAAATCGCACATAAAGGGCCGTGTCCGACCAGAGCATTTTTGCATCAAATCGCCTGCCCTCGGGTGCGGTGCGGCCTGACCAGTATGACGCGACCTGTACGGCATTTGCCGCTGACCATATATCGGCATCGACATCTGACGGATCGATATCGACGGCCGTGTGTTTTATCTCGATCTGACTCATCTTTTTTTGCGCCGCGGCGATACACGAGAGCGCGGTCGCGATCATCAGTACAGACATCGCCGAGAGCAGCTTATCTCGCATTTTTTGATATTTGGCGGCGAAGTTTTCGCTTTAGCCATCGCATCTCTGACAGCACCGCACGCCCGAGGCCATTTATAAAGACCTTGACCGGAGCGTTGCCGCTAAATGCACCGGCAATGGCATAGAGCGTTTTGAATGATACGCGAGGTTCGAGCGAAACGGCAAATACGGGTTCCCAACGAGTAGGTTTGAGCTTTGACTTAAATGCGTCGAGGCCGTCGAAATTGTAGAATCGCTGACCGTGCTTTCTCAGCCATACGAGAGTGATCTTTAGCCATAACGGGATCGGCGTCAGCTCGACATCGGCACGTTTTGACAGCGGCGAGAGTCCGAGCGTTGCATAGGCGGCACCGTCGTCCGCGATCGAACGCATAGCCGTGTCGATCATCGCCTCGACAGTACCGTTAGGAGCACCCGGACGATGAGGAAACTGTTCAAAGAGCCATCCGTTGCGCTGTGCAACAGGCGAGAGCACGACAAAACCGACGATCTCGCCATTGGCCTCGCCGACAAAGATACGCCGGTTTTCAAGCCTCGACAGCGTGTCGGACTCGACCATGAAGCGCAGCGGCGGCAGTCCCTTTGAACGCAGCCAGTCAGCGAGCAGCCCGGCAAGCCTTTCGTTGCCGGTCGCCTTTTCGACCGGCCACTCTGAGACTGTCACACCCTTATTTCCGGCACGATTTATCTGCGCCCTGAGCGAGCGGTTTGACGCGACGATCGATGGCCACGCATGCGGATCCCACACGGGCTGCGCACCGATCACAAATCTTGAGTGCCGCTCATTATTTGCAAGCGTCTCCCCTAACCGCTCCTCCGCCGCAAAATAACAGATGCCCTCGTTGTTTCTCTGTGCGTCAGACTCAAAATCGCCCACGACATCGCCGAGCCGCGTGATCTCGCAGACCGGTGCGCCGGCAACCACGCGCACTCCATTTGCCGTCACATATCCGACGACGGCATCGCCTTTATCTGAGAACCAACGCCTAATGCCCGGATTAACTATTTGAAAACAGGTACTATTCCAACCGTACTTGAGGATAAGTTCGCGAGCGTGTGAAAAAGTGTCGGCCATTGGATCTATCTGATCATCAAGCGTAAACGGCTACGTTGTCGATCTGACTATAGCGTATCATTACAACGCTCAGATCTTAGCCGCTTCGTCGATCTTTGAAAGGCCGATCTTCATACCGACATAATAATGTATTACCGTGGTTATGAGAATGGTAAATAATTAAATGATCTCACCCAGAGCTTTTTTCATTACAAAAAATTAGGTCACTGTTGAAAGCTTAATCATTGAAACCCGGAAAGTTAGCAAGTTTGTTCGGGCCAAGATGGGCAAAGATCTTTTAGTGTTAGGTATTCAAAACCGTCTTAAACGCCATTTTGGCAAGTTTCCACGTGCGGTCCCAGTCGATCTTGCCGCCCTGGTCGCGGCCCATGAGTTTATCGACGAACGCTTTGCGGAAATCGCGGCCCTCGCGGCGGAGCATAAATTCTTTTGCGTATGGTTTTGCCGTCTCGAAAAAGTTGAACTCAGGATCCGTAATGATGCCGATACCCTCGAGCGTCATTAGAGCACGCATTATATAGGTAAAGTTTGACGGCAGACGAAACGGATAATCGTACATCACGTCGGCCAGGTCGTAGGTCAGCTCTTTGAAATTAACGTCTTTGAGTTTCAGGTTGAAATGAAACTCGAACATCTTTTCGACAACAGGTTTGATGATCGAGTGTTTTGTGCCCGGTTTTAAAAAATCGAGTTCGATCAGATCCTGAGCAATGCCGCCGGCATCTTTATCGACGACGTGAAAAAAGGCATCGATCATTTTTGCCTGTAACTGCGGCGTGATGCGGCCGACCATTCCAAAATCGAAGAAAGCCAATCGTCCGTCAGCCATTACAAGCAAATTGCCCGGATGCGGGTCGGCATGAAAAAAACCGTCCTCGAGCAGCTGTTTGAGATAGGTCTTGATGAGCAGGCGATTTACCTTTTCAGGCGAGATGTTGAGCCGCCGTTGAGCGTCGAGATCGGTGACCTTAGTGCCGTGAATGAATTCCATCGTAAGCACCTTTGACGAGGTCGCCTCCCAATGGATGACAGGCACATGGACATTTGACCAGTTCTTAAAATTGTCGCGAAAACGCTCGGCGTTCTTTGCCTCTTGAGCATAATCCATTTCCTCATGGATCGTCTGGTCAAACTCGCGCAGCATACCGGGCCAATCGGCGTTTTCGCTAAGCTGCGGAAAGCGTTCGGCAAAATTTGCTACCTTTTTCAGAATGACGATATCACCGCGTATCGTTGCATCGAGGTTTGGCCGTTGTACCTTAACGGCAACCTCTTGGCCCGAGTGCAGACGCGCCCGATAGACCTGCCCGAGTGACGCGGCCGCGACCGGTTCGACATCAAACTCGGCATACACGTCAGAGCGTTTGCGCCCAAGTTCGCGTTCGATGATGTCAAAGGCGACGCTGTTAGGAAACGCCGGAACCTGATCGACGAGCGTACCCAATTCTTTAACAAATGGCAGCGGCAAAAGATCGGCACGCGTGCCCATCGACTGGCCGATCTTGATGAATGTCGGCCCGAGCTCGATCAGCTTGTCTTTGAGCCAGAGAGCCTGTTTCTCTTGATTTTTTTCACGATCCGACTCACCGCCGATAAAGTACCATCGCAACAGCCCGATAAACGACTGTACTAACCGTAGCTTTGCAGCCCAGAGCTTTTCGCCGTAAACTGCGGCACGAGTCAGTCTCAGTGCCCGCGACATACGTTCGCGTTTATGTTTGAGCTGCTGTTTTTTATGTATCTCCCACTGGTCCAGATAAAGATACAGGGCAAGCATCGCGATCACACGCGAGACCTGAAACAGCCGCAGATAGGCACTGATCCCGCTTAGCTTAGGCATAGAACGGTCACGCGGCACGGCCTCGGCCGCAGTTGAGATGTTGTCCGCGCTTTCGGCGCGTCTTACGAGTACACCGCCGAGCGGCGGATCGATCACAGTGCCGGATGTGCTCGTAGTTTGATCTTTGAGTACGACATCGTTCATTTATAATTCGACATCCTGACCGAACTGGAGCAGATAGCCATTGTTGTCATAGATGGCAAACTCCCTCATTCCCCAGGGAAATGTTTCGATGTCGTAATAGACCTTTGCTTTGTCTCTAACCTTTGTCCACATGGCCTCGACATTGTCGGTCGTGTAATAAAAACTGCCCGTAAAACCTATCTTGTCATACGGCGTATGTTCATTTGGCGCAGCAAGCATGATCCAGACATCGTCCAGATTGAGCGAAGCCCATTGCCATTCATCATTTTTCTCGCACACCTTAAAACCCAGCACCCGCTCATAGAACCTGATCGTGGCGTCCAGATCTTCGGTATAGATCATCGGTCGCAAAAAGGTAACTTTCATAAAGATCAACGCGGGAGCAATTCAAAAGATTCGCAATGTCTCGGCCTAAAAATGCCGAAATGCCGCTTGTCAACGGTCAGTATCCCGGTAATATCGAGCCGCTAGGCGTTCGCCACGATACAACCGTCAACAAGATCTATGTTGTCATCATACTTGCGCAATATCTCAGCGGCACAAATAAGGTCCTCTGAGACGGGAGACTCAAATTAATATGCCGACTCGCTCAGCAGTTAAGAAAATTTTGCTAAAGCCTCGGAGTCGAGATCTTTTTTGAATTAGATAAGCAGTTTCGGTAATGGCAATGACCGGAAGCAGTATCCTACCGCGAAGCTGCTGCAAAGCATCAATTACAGACTCACTGTGAATATCTGTGCGATCAACAAGAGCATATAAAAATCCGGCATCGAGGATCGAGGTCATTCTTTGCCCCCAAAACCGCCAGGCATTTTTATTTCATCATGCAGGATCTTTTTGTAATTTACAGAGGTGTCGGTTTTGCCGCTGCTGAAAATGCCAGCCATTTTCAACAGCGGATGCGGCTCGTGAAAATTGCTGTCATCAGAAAATTCTTCAATGACCTTTTCTTCGAGCAGGTCGCTTGCGAGATCGGCAAGCCCCATATCTTTTTCAGCCGCTCTTTCTTTAATTACCGCACCGATCCTATCTGAGACCGTGATCGTGATATCCATACCAACCACCTTACAACAAAGCTAGCATATTCTTAACGCCCTGATGTTTAAAATAGTTCTTGGCAAGTTGTGTGTCTTTAGTGATTTGTGAGATGAGTTCGTCGATGCCGCTGAACTTGCGTTCGTCGCGGATGCGGTGTAGAAAACGTACACGCAACGCCGTACCGTAGAGATCGCCTTTATAATCAAGTACATACGTCTCGATCGACGGATCTGCGTTATTTTCAAATGTCGGCCTGACGCCGATATTTGTTATGCTGCGCCGCCATACGCCGTCGATCAGGGTCGCGGTCGCGTAAACGCCAAAGCGTGGAATGACGCGATTATGCGGCTTGAGATTTGCCGTCGGAAATCCGATTGTATGGCCGCGCTGATCGCCGCGAATGACGATACCCTCGAGGCCGTAAGGACGGCCGAGCATACTGCGGGCAATGTTCACTTTGCCGTCGGACAACAAGTCGCGGATCTCGGACGAGCTGATGCGGCGACCGCGAAGTTGTACCTCATCGACCTCGCCGGCGATAAAGCCGAGTTGGCTGCCCATTTTTTGGAGCAGTTCGATATTGCCGTCACGGCCTTTGCCAAATGCAAATCCTTTGCCCAGATAGATCTCTATCGCCTGCAGTTGTTCGTGCAGCACCTTTGCAATGAAATCCTCGGCGGGCTGTGACGAAAATTCTTTTGAAAAAGCGATGACGATCGCCTGTTCCATGCCGAGTACCTCGAGGTTGGCGAGCCGCTGGTCGAGTGTCTGCAGCAGCGGCGGAGCTGAGTCCGGATATAGTACAGCCCGCGGGTGCGGGTCGAACGTGATCGCCGTCGGCACGGCGCCGATCGCCTTTGCCCGATCGACGACAGTTCGCATGATCTGTTGGTGTCCGAGATGCAGTCCGTCAAACACGCCGAGCGTCAGCACGGTCGGACGTGCGATATTAGCATTCTCAAAGCCGTGAAATATCTTCATCGCTCGTTGAAATGTTATTTCACCTCCGAATTTAGCGCAAACGCCGCCGTTACAACGGCATTAATAATTTTGCCTGTGACAGCGTCAGTACGCGATATGCGGGATGATGTGCATTTTCGTAGATCTTACTGTGATGGATCGCGGGGTAACCCTTTGCTTTCATCGCAGCGTCGAGCTTTGTCCATTTTTTAAAGGTAAGATCGCCGATCTTGCCTTTTTTCAGCCTTTTACCAAGCTCATTCCATGCATCGATAAAGGCTTGCGGCTCGGTGTGATATTCGCGGCTGCTGGCAATAAATGCGTCTAATATCACATCTTCCTTCAGCTCGCGGCGTTTGTACGGGCGAAGGTTGAGGCGGCCGATCTCGGCACCGGGACAGAGCGGTTCCCAGAGATCCTCGTTTGGCAGCGTCAGGTCGAGCGATGTCCACTCGTCATCGAGCCATTGCTTTGCCGAGTCGCGGTCCGGCGCCGCATGCTCACCGCCCCGCGTTGCCTGATAGATATATTTATAAGCATCTTCGGTCTGCACCGCCTTATCGTTCTGCCATTTAGGCGCCGCAAAATCGAGCAATGCCGTCGGCGTACACAACAGTAACAGCGAAAATGCAAAAGCTAACATTGTGCTTTTATTTTATGCCTCAATGCCGTTCGCGGCAAAAAATTCGGCTTCCATTTCGGCGATGGCGATGCCGACCTCTTTGGTGCTTTCGATGCCGGCCATTTTGCGGGACATACCCTCGACGGTGGGCGAGATCTTTTTCATTCTTAGCTGAAAGTGAGCACCTTTCGGCGGATAGTTGCTAAAGCTCGTCTGCTGCGGGCTGCGCAGATGAACGCACAGTACGTCGCCGTTTGCGAGTGCCGTCAGTATCTTACCGGCGCCGAAACGCAGGCTGTCCACGTCGAATTTGCCCGTGCGGCTTCGCTGCCCTTCAGGAAAGATGAGCACGATATTGCCTTTTTCGAGCAGATAGCGGCAAAGATTGAGCACCGCATTTTTGTGAGCGGGCGAACCCTTTCGGTCGATAAAGATGCACTTGGTGAGATACAGTACGGCGTGATAATGCAGTTTCTTTTTAAAGAAATCGCCGGCCGGTACATTCCACGCAAATGCCTTGTAATTAAAGGCGTACCACCAGTTGGATGCTAAAGCCCAGATTATCAGTGCCGAGTCGATAAAAGTGAGATGGTTGGCACATATCAGCAGCGGGCGGCCGGAGCGCTGTTTTTCTTCCCAGATCTCGCGAAACTGGCGACGAACGGCACGCATATTCTCAATGCGATAGCCGCGAAAATACTTCATCAGCAGGATCAGCATACCGCCGAGCGGCAGCAGCAGCAGACGACAAACATTTGACTGAAAGCGCGTCTTTTCGATCTGCCACAAGGGCGGATCGTCAACCTTGACTGATACGATGTTGGACCGGATCATCTCGATCAGGCGTTCGGCTCGCTGCATATCGTTAATTCAGGTCCTGATTTCCCGCTCCAAAAACATTCTGCGGATCGAGGCCATGCTTGATCTCTTTTTTCCACTTGAGCGCCGTCGGCGACATTATCTGCGGCAGATAAGATTCGCGTATCTTGCCGACGCCGTGGTGATGCGACAGCGAACCGCCGCTGCGAAGGATCTCGTCGCGGGCGATATTCTCAAGTTCGAGATAGACGTGCGACGGATCATCGACGCCCTTAAAGTAAAATCCGAAATAAAAATAGATGGCGACGCCCGTACGATACAGCTGCGTGATACGTGAGGTGACAAAGGGTTTGCCGGGCAGGCCGCGTTTTTTGTATTCGTCGAGCAGGACACGTTTTACATTCTCACAGATGGCAAGAGCGTCGCTCCATTGACAGCTAGTCTCGAACGACTCGGCGATGATGTAGTAGTTCATCAAAAAGTCTCGGATGTACGCGATGCTGTATGTCAACTGATAGCCGCGGCGGCCATTTTCACCGCCGGCCTTCATACCGCCGTGTTTTTTGGCGATGCGGTAAACGTCTGACTGCTGCTGTGTGACCTCGGCGCGTGTCCCTTCGAAAACGAGCGTCAGGGCGACCATCTTGTAAGGGTCAAAACCCTTGACCTTTGTCACAAAGAACTTTTCGACCTTGCTCTTTAAATTTGCCGTCGAACTGTTTGACGCAGGTTTTAGTGCGAGGCCGAATTGGAATTGGAGATTATCGACCAGGCGGCAGCTTGCAGGGGCGTTGGACGTCATCACCAACTCGTGCATAAAGTCATATCCCTCCTCATAGCTCGGAAACAGTACCGAGCCGTACTCTTGTGCCTCAGGCAGCGGAAAGAGTTTGACGATCGCCGACGTTACGATGCCAAGTGTGCCCTCGCTGCCGAACATCAGACGGCGAAGGTCAGGCCCGACCGACTCACGCGGAGCCTGATTGAGGCGCTCGAGCGTACCGTCAGCCGTGGCTACGGTGATATCGACGACGATGTCCTCGATATTGCCGTACTTATTCTTTTTCATACCGCTCGCGTTGGTCGCGATCCAGCCGCCGAGTGTCGAAAATTCGACGCTGTCCGGTTCGTGGCCCATCGTCACGCCGTATTTTTCGAGCTGCGACATAATGTGCCGACCGACCGCACCGGCCTCGATACAGGCGGTCATATTCTCTTTATCGATCCAACGGATGCGGTTCATACGCCGCATATCGACCGAGACGATCATTCGCGATTCGTTATCACGGCATCGCAGGGCGTCGGTCACATTTGTCCCGCCGCCGAAAGGAATGAGAGCGACATTATGCCTCGCCGCCGAAGCGATCAGCGACGCAACCTGTTCGTCGGCAGTCGGATAGATGACAACGTCGGGTATGCGGCCGATGCGGCCGTATTTGATGGCGAACATCTCCTCTTGAGTGTGTCCGTGGCCGTGCCGGAGGCGATTTTCGCCGCTGTGATCGATCTGTTCGGCAGCAAATGTCTTTGAGATCTCGTCGAGAAAGGCCTCGTGCTTTACCGCCGGCGGTATCTCGGTCGGATATGCGTTGGCAAAAACATCTTTCGGGTCGAGCTTGATGTCGAGCGTCTCGCGGATCCAGGGCATAAGGCGCGGCAGCTCCTTTCCGCTCAACTCATAGCGGGTGCCGCGTATCTCGACCATTTCGCGGTCATTTACCGCAAAAGCAGTGTCGGCAAAGCCCCAGTTCTCAAAGCTCTCTGCCTCATCGGCACCGATCTTGGTCTGCGGCGGATGGATCAATCTTTCATTCGTCATTTAGAAAATCAACCAATATGCAATATCCATCAGCTAATGCTAACGGTAATTAGACCCGGAATATTCAAATATCATTCCCAGAGTGTAATGATTATGCACAATTAGGATGTTACATTGCTTGAACGAATCTGCTACGCGGGGATCTATTTTAACTTTTAATTTAGGAATGAGATGAGCGAGCTGTCACGCACGAGGTCGCTCGGGGCGATGCCCAATGCCGTGCGAAATGTGCGCGAGAGATGAGCCGAGTCGGCAAAGCCCGCCGAGTGTGCTGCCTCGGTCAGCGAACCTGCCGACGCCATCATGTGCAGTACATCGCGCAGCCGCAGCCATAGCAGATAGCGCCGCACCGGAACTCGCACGTGCTCCGTAAAAAGGTGCGAAAATCGGCTTTCGGACAGATCGACCTCAGCGGCGATATCCTTTACCAAAATGCCGTGTTCACGGCCAGAGCGTATCCACTCGATGCTTTGCAGCACACGCGGATCGATCGACGCCGTCGTCTCGCGGCTCGACGAACCGGCGACCGCCTCGACCATTTTATGAAGAATGTCGTTAGAACCCGCATCATCAACGCCGATGCCGCCCGCAAGCTGACGCAGCTCTTGAGCTAATGTTCTTTCGAGAGCGACGATATTTGGCGAGCCGGCGATCTGAAACAGCCTTTGGCCGAGCTTGCCCTCAGGCGCGATCAGCAGCATTGCCATATTTACGCCCCGCCCGTGTATCGCGTGACGAACGCCCGCCGGTATGAGCGCCGCCTCATATTCGCCGCCGCCCGTCCCGTCGGCACTGCTCAGCCCGAATGCGGCGTCTGTCGAAACACAGATCTTGATCGCCGGCGACTCATGCATCTCAGCATCACCAGCCTCACCCAAAAACACCCCGTGATCTTCCCATAGCAACACCGTCCCACGCCAAGCGGTCGGCGGTCGCTGATCTTCGGTGTTATGTATTTGCTTCATCAGCACGGTCGAGCTAGCTAACTACCTATAATTTCGTTAAAGCCCTCTATAATTGTATCTAATTCGCCGCGCGATGCCTTGCCTATTCTCTTGCCGAGCCGCTCGGTCGAAAGTGTACGGATCTGGCTTATTTTTACCCAAGAGCGTTTGGGTAGTTTAGGGTCAGAGAGTTCAAAGGTCAGCGGAAAGCCCGCTTTGGGCTGCTGACTTGTAATGGCAAGTGCAATGACGGTTCCCGATCGGTCGTTAAAAATATCCTCACTCAGTACAAGTACAGGACGCTTGCACGACTGTTCACTGCCACGCGTGGGGTCGAGGTCTGCCCAGACGATATCACCTCTCAGTATTCGGGCCATAACGCCGCCTCACTGTCTAGATCCATATCTGCCAATGCTCGCTCTTCAAATTTATCGAGCTTTGCACATTCGTGGGCAAGCCGGTTCTTTTCGACGCGAGAGATCGTGTCAGCAACCGCCGACTGCATTGCCTGACTGCGGTTCGAAAAAACACGCTCTTTTACAAGACGATCGACCTTTTTTAAGAGGTCAGATTCAATGGAGATCGTGATCTTTGCAACACTCATGACAAAAGTATTACCAATAGTCACACCCAAAGTCAATCAGCTGAATTAACCCGTTTAATATTGAGCACAAGTTCGAATGACTGTCGGAAAAGATCAGGAGTGGTAAGAGAAAAGTTTAGGACCGATGTTGAGGTTTGTGATATATAATCGACGGTCATGTCGGAGCTTAAAACAAAGGCAAATGATGCGAGCGTCGAGGAGTTTATCGACTCGGTCGCTGATGAAGGGCGACGCGGTGATGCGAGGGCAGTGCTTGCGATGTTTGAACGGGCGAGCGGTGAAAAAGGGCGAATGTGGGGAACGGCGATCATAGGTTTTGGCGAGCGTGTACTGACATATCCGAATGGGCGAACGCTCGATTGGATGGTCACGGGTTTTTCGCCGCGAAAGGCGAACACGACGCTCTATACACTATGTGATTCGCCGGATCAGCCCGCACTGCTCGAAAAACTCGGCAGACACACCACCGGTAAAGGCTGTATCTATATCAAAAAACTCTCGGATATTGATGAAAAGATCCTCGCTGCCGTCATCAAAGACGCATATAAATTCCTGAAAAAAACGACTGCCGTCGGCAAGAACAAATAATCTGTTTGCTGATGATATTGTCCGGCACGGCCGTCTAAACACTTTGCAAAGGTTCAGCAATTTTCTGCTGCAGCATAAATAGGACACATTTAATCTGTGGCGGCCGCTAAAGTATAATTGCATTTTAGACCGATACAGACAGGTACTATTTGTGCATCACGAAACTATCATCATCCTCGATTTTGGGTCGCAATATACACAGCTGATCGCGCGGCGTGTGCGTGAGCAGGGAGTTTATTGCGAGATACATCCGTTTCATTTGGCGGCGGAGGCGATCGCGGCAAAGCTGCCAAAGGGCGTGATATTGTCCGGCGGGCCGTCGAGCGTAACCGACGAAGACGCTCCGCGGGTCGAGGCCGGTTTTTACGGCAAGATCGATGCTCCGATATTGGGCATCTGTTACGGAATGCAGCTGACGGCGGTCGAGCTTGGCGGACACACAGAGCCGGCGGCGAGGCGTGAGTACGGGCATGCGCAGTTAAAGGTGCTGAGCGGCGGTTCGAGATTATTTACCGGAATGCCATTCGAGATGGACGTCTGGATGAGTCACGGCGACCACGTGACGAGGCTGCCGGACGGCTTTGAGCAAACCGCAACGACCGGCGATGTAGTGACCGCGATGGAAGATGCGTCGCGCGGCATTTACTGCGTTCAGTTTCATCCGGAGGTTTCGCATACGCCTTTGGGTAAAGAGCTGCTGCGGAATTTTCTTTTTAACATCTGCGGCTGTGCCGGTGATTGGACACCCGCACAATTTATAAAAGAAGAGATCGAGGCGATACGAAACACGGTGGGCGAGACCGACCGTGTTATATGCGGATTGTCGGGCGGCGTCGATTCGACAGTGGCGGCGGCACTGGTACACGAGGCGATCGGCGAACGCCAGACGTGCATCTTTGTTAACAACGGGCTGCTCAGATATCGCGAGTTTGAGGATACGCTCGATCTCTATAACAACAGCATGCGTCTTAATGTTGTCGGCGTCGATGCTTCGGCTGATTTTTATGCTGTGCTTGCCGGCGTTACCGACCCCGAAAAAAAGCGAAAGGCGATCGGGGCAAAATTCATAGACGTTTTTGATGCCGAGGCAAACAAACTTACAGATGCAAAATGGCTGGTGCAGGGCACGCTGTACCCGGACGTGATCGAGAGTGTGAGCCTGCGCGGTGCGTCGGTGACGATCAAATCACATCACAACGTCGGCGGTTTGCCTGAAAAGATGAATTTGAAGCTCGTCGAACCGCTGCGCGAACTTTTTAAGGACGAGGTGCGTGCGATCGGCAAGGATCTGAACATTCCCGATGAGATACTTCAGCGGCATCCGTTTCCGGGGCCTGGCCTGGGCGTTCGCATTCTCGGCGACATTACGCCCGAAAAGGTCGAGCTGCTGCAAAGGGCTGACCGTATCTTTATCGATGAGCTGAAGAATTTTGATCTGTATAAAGATGTGTGGCAGGCATTTGCCGTGCTGCTGCCGGTCGCGTCGGTCGGAGTAATGGGCGACCTTCGCACTTACGAAAAAACCGTCGCATTGCGGGCTGTGACATCGACCGACGGTATGACCGCCGATTGGGCGCGTCTGCCGCATGAGTTTTTAGCGGCCGCGTCGTCGCGGATCACTTCTGAGGTGAGAGGCATTAACCGTGTCACATACGACATCACCTCAAAACCGCCGGGAACGATCGAGTGGGAGTAGATCGCTGTTCAATTATCTCGATGTTATCGTGATCGCCGTACGTCAAAGACCTTGCCGTCGACACGGTAAAATTTGCCGGTGTCAAAGGTAGCGTCGTCAAAGACAAAGCGGTTTTCGGATCCGTCCTTTTGACGGCTGATGAATGTGAGGTCCTCGGCACCGAGGCCGAAAAACTCAGAGCCTGAACCTTTTTCCCAACGGATCTCATAACCCTGACGCACTGCCTTAACGGTGCAGGCTGTCGGGCCGACGCGATATCTGCCGACGAAATCGCCGCTCGGGCCGGGCGTCGATCCTTTTGGCTCAGCCTTGAACCAGTTAACGAGGCTGTCGATGTTGTTATAGGCAATGTCCGAGATCTTCCACGCGTTGTTGACATTCTTGAGCAGGAATTTGACCGACTGCTTTTGATCGAAATTGACAAATGTCACCGTCACGGTCGCCGAGTCGCCCTTGACATCGCCTTTGCCGATCGAAAAATTCTTGATCTCCATGTCCTGAGCGTTATACAGCGGGTCGCCTGCGATCACGCCGACCTCGTTGTTGGCGTTAGAGCTGACGGCGTCCTTCCAAATAAGGTCGGCGAGCGACTTAACAAAGTATTTATCGACGAGCGCACGATCCTTTGTCTGAAAGAATGGGCTTTTTTGTGCGTCGTGTGCCTTGTAGAGGTCGGCGACGAGGTCTTCGGGGCTGCCGATCGGGGCTTTGCCTGAACCTGAGTCGGGCGTTGCCGATATCTCGGGCGTCGAGTTCGAGTTAGAACTGCCGCCTGTCGGGCCGCTTAGATTTGCGGCGTTAGTGCCGAACGAAAATGAACATGCCGAAACACTCAGCACGGATAAAAGACAGATCGTGAATAATGTTAGTGATCTCATCAGAATATATTTTATGCCGTATGCGGTACCTGTTTTATTTTCACCAATGATATTGCCGTTGTGTCTCATAATGCAATAATGAAACAAAATCAGAGACGGCTGAGTATTAAGACTTTTGCCAATACAAAAAGAGGTTAAGGAATATATATGAAGATCGCCCGGCGGCTGATGCCCGTTGTTGTCCTTTTGTTTGCCGCGTCAGTCTTTGCGCAAAAAGGTGCGTTAAAGATCGACCATACGGTTTCGCTGACAGAGCCGTCGAGCAGGCAATTTCACATTACGACCGAGATCGGCAATATCGATCAGCCGCAACTGTCGCTAAGCCTGCCGACGTGGGCTCCGGGTTGGTACACGGTCGAAAATTATTTTAAGAATGTACTGCATTTTCGCGTTACAGATGCGGCGGGCAAGGATCTGCAGCCGCGTATGTCACGCAAGCAGACCTGGAATATCGACACCAAAGGCGTCAAGAGCATCAAGATCGATTACGATTACCGAGCAACGGTACTTGCGCTTAATCAGGCAAAGATCGCTGACGATTACGCATTCTTTACCGGTATCGAGATGTTTCTCGAACCGAACGGCCATCGAAACGATCCGGCGACGGTCCATTTTAAGATACCTGCGGGCTGGAATATCATCTCGGCTCTAAAAGAGACGAGCGATCCGATGACATTCATTGCCGCCGACTATGACACGCTGGTCGATGCTCCGACCGAGATGGGCAAGTTTGACGTGACCAAGTTCGAGGTCGAGGGCAAACCGCATTATTTTGTCGCAAATCCGGCGGGGACATTCAGCAAGGAAAAGTCGGATAAGTTCGTCGATTATCTTGCCCGCGTCGCAAAGGCTGACAGCGCGATGTTTGGCGGCCTGCCGTATGACAAATATATCGAGTTCTATTTCTTTACACCTGCGGAATCAAATGCGAGCGGTGCGCTCGAGCATTTAAATTCGTTTGTAGCTTTTGCTCCGACGGGCGATGTCGCGACGCCCGATATGATAATCGGCACGGCGGCCCACGAGTATTTTCATCTTTGGAATGTAAAGCGCATTCGCCCGGCCGAGATGTGGCCTTACGATTATTCGCGTGAAAATGAAACGCCGCTGCTGTGGGTGTCCGAAGGCTTTACAAATTATTACGGTACGGTTGCGACATATCGAGCGGGCGTCACGTCAGAGGAACGCTTTCTGCAGGGGATCGCGAGTGCCGCCGCCGGTGTCGAGAGCAACGACGCACGTCATTACATTTCGCCTGCAAACGCGTCGGTCTCGACCTGGGCGGGCTACGATACACCGGTCGCTTTTGGCATTTCGTATTATACGCAAGGGCAAAATCTCGGGGCATTGTTCGATCTGTCGATCAGAAATGATACCGACGGCAAATATTCGCTCGATGACGTGATGCGGACGCTGTATAACGATCATTACAAAAAAGGGCGAGGCTTTACGACCGAAGAAATGATCGCGATCGTCAACAAGCTGACCAAAAAGGATTATCACGATTTTTACAATAAATATGTCTGGGGCACCGATGTGCCTGATTACGACACCATCTTTGGCTATGCGGGTTATCGGCTGGAAAAGGCCGCTCGTCAGACGGCAGATCCGGGATTTTTTGGCCGAGTGCGCAGCGGCGGTCTGATCATTGCGGGCCTGGATCCGGCATCGCAGGCAGCAAAGGACGGCCTTAAAAATGGCGATGCGATCGAAGAGATAAATGATAAGCCAGTCAACCGCGGCGATCTTAATGCTCTTGCGGGCAAGGACGTAAAGCTCTCGATATCACGCGGCGGCGTCAAACAGACGATCGATACTAAATTCGGCAGCCGCGAGGTCTTGAGCTATTCGCTAGTGTCGGTGCCGACGCCGACCGCAAAACAGATGACGATCAGACAGGGCTGGCTTAAGCGTTAGAGTGTTTCGGTAAATGTCCTCAGCTCTGTAAAGAGCCTAACGAAGTCAGGCAACTGGTAATTTGCATTGAGGCCGCTCGGGTTTGGCAGGAGCCAGATCCGCGTGGCCCCGATGGTTTCGGGCTGTAGCCCGAGTTTCGCCTTTGGCCGAGAGAACGCCGTTCGATAGGCGGTCATCGCCAACACGGCGAGTACCTTTGGCGTGTATCTCTCGACGCGTGCGATGAGACGCTTGCCGCCGTCGATGTATTCTTGTTTGGTGAGTTCGGATGCAGAGGCCGTCGCCCGGCGGACAAAGCCTGTGATGCCCATGCCAAGCTCAAGTATCTCATGTTCCTCAGACGGGTCGAGCTGTCGGTCGGTAAACCCCGAGCGATAAAGGGCAGGCCAAAATCTATTGCCCGGACGCGCAAAATGAAAGCCCGTCGCCGCCGAATACAGCCCTGCGTTGATCCCGCAGAATAATACCTTTAGATCGTGACCGATGAGGTCCTCGGTCATGCGGCTGCGTGCTTCGATCAGTTCACGCTTTGTCGGGCGATACGGCGTAGGCATCAGCATCAACGATGCCAACCCGAACGGCAAATGTCCAGCTAATTCGATCAATCAATAGCTAAAAACAACACACGGGCCAAGAGGATATCAGGCATACGATATCGATGCGGATGCAATGTCGGGCGAGCGGACTGCATCTTGCGGCGAAAGCGCGTGTTTACGGCGGTTGACCCTTAAAAAGGGCGCGTGATACTCTTATATGTTTTGAGCATCAGGTGGATTTTAACCTGTGCGAGCTTTAATAAAAGACTATTTTATATATGCATATCCTTGCATTAGCAGAGTCGTCAATCCAACTATTTCCTGACGGCACGATATTTTTTCATATTGCCCTCATCCTGATAATGGTCTGGGTGCTTAACCGCACGCTTTTCAGGCCGATCATCAAGGTACTCGAGGCGCGTGAAAAAAATAGTGCGATCGACGGCGGCGAAGCCGGTGCCATTCTCCGCGAGGCGGCGGATAAAGAGGCAAAATATAACGCCCAGATCCTCGAAGCCCGCAACGAAGGCTACTCACTTATCGAAAAGGAACAGGCCGCAGCCGCAGCCGCTCGCACTGAGGCTCTCAACGCCGTTAAGGCCGAGACGGCAGCGACGCTCGATGCAGGCAAGGCTGAGATCGAATCTCAGACGGCCGCCGCGAGAAGTGCGATCAATACGGAATCACAGCAGCTCGCGGATCGGATCGCGGCAAATATCTTAAAGGGTTAGGCGTTTTATGTTTGCGTTCATCAACAACTTTGTACTGCTCTTTGCCGAGTCGCATAACTCGACGGGCGGCGGTTTCATGGAAGGCTACAACCACTTTTTTAACATTCCGGGTTTTGAGGCCTGGAAGTTCATAAATCTCGGCATCTTTATCGCGTTCATGATATATGTGCTCCGCAAGCCGCTGAGTTCGTCATTCAAAGAGAAACGCGATGCCATTCGCGCCGATCTCATCCGTGCTGAGGCCGAGAAACAGGACGCGATGAGCAAATTGACAGGCATCGAAGGCAAACTCGCACAGGTCAGCACCGAAAAGATCGGCATCCTCGAAAAGGCAAAGGCCGAGGCGCAGTCTGAAAAGGATCGTCTTGCCGACCAGACCGCAAACGATGTCAGCCGTCTCAAACAGCAGACGGATGCTGAACTTGCACGCCTTGCGACCCAGTCGCGGGCATTACTCCGACGCTTTTCGGCGGAGGAGAGCATTCGCCTTGCCGAGGAAAAACTGCGGTCGCAGATCGATGCGGCCAGCGACTCACGCCTGGTCAAGGCCGGAATCCAAGAGATCGGAGGGCTTAACTAATGAGCACCGAGACCATCGCACGCCGCTACGCTATCGCCCTCGCTGACGTTGTCGGCGGTTCAAATGATGCCGAGACGGTCCGCACCGAGCTTAAAGGCTGGAAAGACCTGATCGGATCGAGCAAGGAACTTCAGAGCGTTTTCGACAATCCGGCGATCGCACACATTAATAAGGAAAAGGTTCTGGCGAGCCTGCTCGAAAGGGCAAAGCCGTCAAAGACGACATCGAATTTTGTCCGCGTTCTGCTGCAGAACGGACGTATGACCGATATCGGCGAGATCAGCGACCGCTTTGAGGCCGAGCTGACGACACGCAGCGGTATCATTGCCGCCGAGATCACATCGGCACGTGCATTGCCGTCGGATGAGCAGGCAGAGTTTCAGGCAAGCCTCGAAAGGATGACGGGCAAGCGTGTCAGCATTGATTACAAGATCGATCAGGAGATAATCGGCGGTGTCGTGACGCGCATCGGTTCAACGGTTTACGACGGCTCGGTACGCACAAAGCTCGCGATGCTCAAGGAGCAGCTTGTAAACGCAAAATGAGCGCGCACCTTCTCGGACTGAGAACATTGATGTATAAGACCGATGACCTTGAGCGGTCAAAGGCATTTTATACGGCGGTCCTCGGTTTTGAGCCTTATTTTGACGAGCCTTTTTACGTCGGCTACAACGTCGGCGGCTTTGAGCTGGGACTCGACCCTGACATGACGGATGTTGTTAAGGGCAGCAGCGAGGTCGGCTATTGGGGCGTAGATAATATTGAGAATTCGTTAAAAGCGATCATCGCCGCTGGCGGTGAGCTTGCCGACGAGATCCAAGAGGTCGGCGGCGGCATAAAGGTCGCCTCGGTCAAAGACCCGTCGGGAAATATTTTTGGGATCATTGAGAATCCGCATTTTAAGATAGAAGTATAGGATCAGCAGACGATTATGGAGAGTATAAAAGCAAACGAGATCAACGAGATCATTCGTGCTCAGATCGAGAATTTTGATGCGTCGATGACGGTCGCCGAGGTTGGTACGGTCATCAAGGTCGGTGACGGTATCGCCGAGATCTATGGCCTTGATAAGGTCATGGCCGGTGAGCTGCTCGAGTTTGGCCACGGTGTCCGGGGCCTCGCACTCAACCTCGAAGAGGATAAGGTCGGCTGCGTGCTTTTCGGCGATTTTCAAAAGATCAAAGAGGGTGACGAGGCAAAGCGTACCCGCAAGATCATGAGCGTACCTGTCGGCGATGCTCTCGTCGGCCGCGTCGTCGATGCTCTCGGCAACCCGATCGACGGAAAGGGCGAGATCGTGACCGATACTTACTTTCCGGTCGAACGCATCGCTCCTGGCATCATCGACCGTCAGCCGGTCAAAGAGCCTATGCAGACGGGCCTCAAATCGATCGACGCCATGGTGCCGATCGGCCGCGGACAGCGTGAGCTGATCATCGGCGACCGACAGACCGGCAAGACCGCCGTCGCGATCGACACGATCATTAACCAAAAGGGCAAGGACGTCATCTGCGTCTATGTCGCTATCGGCCAAAAGGCATCGACCGTTGCTCAGGTTCGCCAAAAGCTTGAGGAATATGGTGCGATGGATTACACGATCATCGTTAATGCCTCGGCATCAGATCCGGCGGCCATGCAGTTCCTGGCTCCGTACTCAGGATGTGCGATGGGCGAATATTTCCGTGACAACGGACGTCACGCTCTGACGATCTACGACGATCTTTCAAAACAGGCCGCCGCGTATCGCGAGATCTCGCTGCTGCTTCGCCGTCCGCCGGGCCGTGAGGCGTATCCGGGCGACGTTTTCTACTTACACTCACGCCTGCTCGAGCGTGCGGCTAAGATGTCCGATGCACGCGGCGGCGGAAGTTTGACCTCGCTGCCTATCATCGAGACCCAGGCGGGCGACATTTCGGCATACATTCCGACCAATGTGATCTCGATCACCGACGGACAGATCTTTTTGGAATCTGACCTTTTCAACTCGGGCGTGCGACCGGCTATCAACGTGGGCAACTCGGTCTCGCGTGTGGGCGGTTCGGCACAGATCAAGGCGATGAAGGCCGTCGCGGGTACGCTGCGTATCGACCTTGCACAGTTTCGCGAGCTGGCAGCTTTTGCTCAGTTCGGTTCGGACCTCGATAAATCGACCCAGGATCAGCTCGAACGCGGTAAGCGCCTGACCGAAATCCTAAAACAGCCTCAGTATGTACCGATGGCTGTCGAAGATCAGGTCTTTATCATCTGGACCGTCAGTAAAGGCTTTGCCGATGATGTTGCGGTTGACGACCTTAAGCGTTTCGAGGAGGAATTGATGACATTTGCCAAGACCTCACACCCGGCTGTACTTAACTCGATCCGCGAATCAGGCAAGATCAGCGACGAGACCGAAGCCATGCTCAAAGAGGCCGTCGAGGACTTTAAATCAACACGCTGGTCAACGGCTATGGGTGCGGCAGCGTAATATAATGCTTTGTGAGGGTTCTGTATGGTTACGACAACAATAAAAATTGCGGATTCCCGATTTGGAATCCTCCGTACCTTTGCTGTCAAGACCGGAAAAAGCACATCAGAGCTGGCATCTGAAGCAGTCAATAAATATATTGACAACCTCGAAGAAAGCGAAGCAACGCAAAGACGAAGCCATGAGGCTTTAATGTCTGCGGCAGGCGGGTGGAAAGATCGAGAAGATTTCTCGATCTTTGAAGAGATAAGAAAAGAGTCTTCCAGATTTCCGGAATGGACGGACAGAACAGATGGCGAATGAACCAATGCTGGATACCGACATCTGCATCGAATTTCTTCGCGGCAGAGCTGAGGCAGTTGAGTTTATTGACCAACTTGGATTTCCATATATCTCTATTGTTACGGTTGCGGAACTATACGGCGGGGTTCGTGAAGGCAAAGAACGAAAGTCGCTTGAAGTTTTTATTGAAAACTCCGCAATAATTAATATCAATACAGAGATCGCTGTCAAAGGCGGACTTTACAGGCGTGACTATGGAAGATCGCACGGAGTCGGTTTTGCTGATTCTCTGATAGCCGCTACGGCCGAAACGGAAGCAAAAACGTTGGTCACTTTCAACAAAAAGCATTTTCCGATGCTGCCGAGCGTGACAGTTCCCTATGTAAGGTAGGTTTTAAGTTTCTCGTTCTTGTTAAGTTAATCTAATAGAAACCGGAAACCGGCAAAACCTGAAACAAAAAAATGGCTAGTTTGTTAGACATGCGCCGACGTATCAAGTCGGTCAAGAATACACAGCAGATCACCAAGGCGATGAAAATGGTCGCGGCGGCTAAGCTCAAGCGTGCTCAAGATCGCGTGACGGCATCGCGTCCTTTTGCAGGCAAGATGAGCGAGGTGCTCGGCGGCCTCTCGGCAAAGGTTGAGGGCGAATTTTCGCATCCGCTGCTCGATCCGCGTGGCGATGAAAAATATCTCATCGTGCTCATCTCGGCCGACAAGGGCCTCGCCGGTGCTTTTAATGCGAACGTCATCAAGGCGACGCAGGCTTTCCTTAAAGAAAATTCGGGCAGGTCGTCGTCGATGGTCGCTGTCGGACGCAAGGGCAGAGACTTTTTTAAACGCCGTGAGATCGAGATGCTCGACGAATATGTCGGGCTGACCGGCAGCGGACAGGTCAATCTGGCCGATGCCATTGAGATCGCCCACAAACTCATCAAGACATTTACCGAAGACGAGTCGATCGACAAGGTCTTTGTCGTATTTACAGAGTTTAAGACAGTTCTCTCGCAGAAACCCGTGATCCAGCAACTTTTGCCCATACCGCGCAGCGAAGGCTCGGATGACGATGCTGCCGGAGCGCAGGCTGAGTATATATATGAGCAGCCGGCACCTGAGATATTTGGCAAGCTTTTACCAAAACAGGTCGAGACACAGATCTATCGCGGTATGCTCGAGTCGGTTGCCTCAGAGCAAGGTTCGCGTATGACCGCAATGGACTCGGCATCAAAAAATGCCGGCGAACTGATCGATACGCTTACGCTTAATATGAACCGTATCCGTCAGGCCGCTATCACCAAAGAGATCATCGAGGTCGTCAGCGGAGCCGCAGCGGCATAATTAACAAAAGGCTCATAGTCCAGGGCATTAAGTTGAAAGTTAGACAAATAAAAAGGCGCGAGTGGCTCATATCACTCGTGCCTTTTGTTATATGGGCCGGGGTGATCTTTTTTGCTTCCAGCGACAGCGGGTCGTCGGAGCATACGTCGCGATTCATCAGGCCGTTGCTTGAGTGGATATTCTGGTCGGCGTCGGCTGAGACGATAGATCTAATTCATCTGCTGATACGAAAGGCCGCACACTTGACCGAATACGGTATCTTAGGTGTATTGGGTATAAGAGCGGTCAGAGGTCTGTCGGGAGCAACTAGGCTCGCATCGGTCGGGCTGGCGGTGCTGGCCGTACTGATCGTCGCGTCGTCGGACGAATTCAATCAGAGTTTTAATCCGGCTCGTACGAGTTCGGTTTGGGATGTTGCCCTCGATGTGCTTGGCGGCCTGATCGGTGCAACGCTCTATATCCTGATCTTTGGCCGCTCTGACCGAAAAGTCTGATCTGCGGCCCGGATCATAGTTTTATAGGTACGGCATTTTGCAGGCGGCCGATATTGTCTGCCGCGAGTGCAACATTCTGTGCTATTCTTTCGTTAATCAATTTCGGCAAGGAGACGTGAAAGATGAGTATTTTTGACAAAGTAAAAGACGCCGCGATGAACCAATTCATCGAGGTCATCGAGTGGCTCGACAACACGGGCGATACAATGGTCTATCGCTTTCCGGTCGTCGGACAAGAGATCAAGAATGGTGCCCAGCTGATCGTGCGCGAATCGCAGGCTGCGGTATTTGTCCATGAGGGGCAGGTCGCCGACGTTTTTACGCCCGGCCGTTACGAGATCGAGGGCGGCAATACGCCGATCCTTTCAAAACTCGGTGCGTGGAAGTACGGTTTTAACTCGCCATTTAAATCCGAAGTTTACTTTGTCAATACCAAACAGTTCTCTGATATGAAATGGGGAACGTCAAATCCGATCATGCTGCGAGACGCTGATTTTGGCATTGTGCGTCTGCGTGCATTTGGCGGATACAGTCTGCAAGTCAAAGATCCGAGCGAATTTATCAAAGAGATCGCCGGAACCAATGCACAATTTCAGACCGAGGACATTGAGGGCCAGCTTAAACGCTCTATCGTTACCGAATTTTCGGATGCGTTGGGCGAATTAAAAATTCCGGCTCTGGACCTTGCTGCCCAATACAAAGAGATCGGCGAAAGGATACGCGGGGTGATCAACGGCGATTTTCAGTCGTGGGGCCTCGAGGTCACAAAATTCTATGTCGAGAACATCAGCCTGCCGCCTGAGGTCGAAGCGGCGATGGACAAGCGTGCCGAGATGGGCGCACTCGGCAACGTCGATCAGTATATGAAGTTTCAGGCGGCTGACGCTCTGCGTGATGCCGCTCAGAACGAAGGCGGCGGTGCTGGCCTCGGTGCAGGCCTCGGTGCAGGCCTCGGAGCCGGCTTTGCGGTCGGCGGACAGATGGCAAATGCCTTTGGCATTAATCAGCAAGGCGGCGGACAAAGCGGCGTCGCACCACAGGCTCCGGCGGCGGCAACCGTTTCGTGCCCGAGCTGCGGTAAGGCAAACACCGCGACGGCAAAATTCTGCGCAGATTGCGGCGCTAAGATGGAGGTCGTAAAAGTACCGTGTGTCAAATGTGGAGCCGAGCTTCGCGAGGGAGCAAAATTTTGTTCTGAATGCGGTTCTTCACAAGAAAAACAAAAATGTGCCAACTGTCAGTATGAACTCGCCCCGGGTGCAAAATTTTGCCCGGACTGCGGCACAAAGGTCGATCAGCCGTCAGCTTAGTTGGACCTGAGTTGTCCGAGAGTCGTCAGATAAGCCTTAGTTTAGCCCCGTCGATCACGGCGGGGCTAAACTATAATATACGCATTTTTACCATACACCTGATCAGTGCCCGTTCTAAGGCTGACGGCAGCATTCTGAGATATTTGGCGATCGCTGCTATTGTTTTTTAGCGTTAGCGTCAGCCTCGGTCTCGAGACGGATAAAGTAAACGAATGTCGGTATATTCTTTTCTTCGGTCGGTAAGGCGATGATCGCGAGGCCCTCTTGTTTGCCGTTCTCGATCTTTTTATACAAACAGACGTTGGCGTTGAGGCCCTTATTGGATTCGTCGATGCACATCTGCGAATCGCCTGTTTCCCATCTGCCGATCGAGTGCATCTTATCAGCTGTGTAGAAATTCTTTACATCATCGGGTTTGCCGTTGTAGCCAAAGACGATAAAGTCGGTTGAAACGGGTTTCGGGTCTTTGGAGTTATCGGCACGCCAGGCATTATTGAGCACCGTTTTGATAAAGACCTTGAGCGGCAAAGGCATATCGGTCTGAGACGGATCGAGGCCGTCCATACGCGGAACATCAGGCCAGAGCGAATCGGCTCGCGGTATATCCATACTTTTTTCTGCGATCTTGCCGACCATACCGCATCCGAGAGCGGTAAACATCAATATTCCAAGTACAAAGATAATAGATATATTTTTCATTAGAGGCTCCGTTCTTACGATATTACTCTCGCCGGGTGTAAAATCATATACAAAAGATCTGGAGAAAATAGATACATGGCTGTTAGCCCCGAACTCATCGAGATCCTAAGATGTCCGCAGTGCAAGTCCAAGCTCGATATGGATGCTGCCGAAACCACCCTGACCTGTGTAAACCCGGAGTGCGCTCTCGTCTATCCGATCCGCGACGACATTCCGGTAATGCTCGTCGAGGAAGCCGTGAAAAAGGGTGCATAGATAACATTTGTCCCGCCGCAAGTTTGTGACCTCAGAGCTAAAGAATCCGATAGATTGGGGCAGCGTTCGCCGTGTTCTGCTGATCCGTCTGCGTTCGATCGGCGATATTGTTCTGGCGACACCATGTCTGACGGCGCTCCGCGATCTTTTGCCGAATGCCGAGATCGACATACTTGTCGAACGGCGATTTGCCGGTGTGCTCGAGGGTTTTGCGGGCATTGGCATCATACCCTTTGACGATGGCACCGCTAACCGTTTGCGTACCGCCGAGCAGCTCAGACGAAAAAAATACGATGTCGTCTTCAACCTTCACGGCGGCACGACAAGCGGAATGATGACGCTCGCGACGCGGGCAAGGTACCGCATCGGGATGGCCGAGTTTCGCTATCCTTTCGCTCACACCGATCTTTTGTCGTCGTCAGCAGAATATTGGGGCGAAACAGAGCTGCATGCTGTCGAGCAGCAGCTCGCGATACTCGGTTTTGCGGGCGTACCTGTGAGCCGAGATCTGCCGACGACGCTGGCTGTGATGCCGGACGCGAAAATTGAGGTCAAAGCTAAACTTGCGGCGGCCGAGACAGATCCCGAAAAAAAGATCGCGCTGATACATCCGGCAACTGCATTCGAAACAAAACGCTGGCGCGGCGAAAATTTTGCCGAGACTGCCGATTATCTAAACGGCAAAGGCTTTCAATGTGTCGCCGTTGCCGCTCACGGCGAGCAATGGATGCTGGACGAGATGCTGTCGGCTGCAAAGAGCGAGATCGCGACCTTCACCGATCTTACAATTCCTCAGATATCGGCTCTTGCGTCGATAAGTTCTTTGTTTGTAGGAGTTGACTCGGGCATTGCACACATTGCCGCCGCACATCGAGTGCCTGTGGTCGTGATCTTTGGCCCAACGAGCCGCGTACATTGGCGGCCGTGGACGACCGCACCGAACCGTGTCGTCTATGAACCGTTCTCATGTCAGCCGTGCCCGGCCTACGAATGCAGGGAATTTGGAGAGCCTCGCTGTATCCTCTCGGTGCGTGCAGATGCCGTAAAAGGCGCCGTTGACGACATCATCGGCCTCACCTGACCGTGCGCAAAATTACCAATAAAGTTGACACTAAGTTGCGCAAATAATAATATTTAGAGTTTCGACTATTGTGGTGGACGTGCGTCTATAGTCGGTAGATGAGCAAAATGTTCGAGTCGTTATCCGACAAGCTGAAAAGCACTCTAAAGAATCTGCGCGGCGCGGGCAAGTTGACGCCTGAGCACGTGGATGCCGCTTTACGCGAGATACGGATGGCGCTGCTCGAGGCGGACGTTAATTACAAGGTCGCAAAAGATTTTGTCGAATCTGTCCGCGTTAAGGCCGAGGGCGAAGAGGTCTGGAATGGCCTCAAGCCGCACGAGCAGGTCGTAAAGATCGTCTATGACGAACTGAGCGAATTGATGGGCGGTACATCCTCAAGGCTCGTCTTTACAAAACAAACGCCGAATGTCGTGATGATCGTCGGCCTCCAGGGGTCGGGTAAAACGACATCTACAGGAAAGATCTCACGATGGCTTCGCGACAATCAGGAGCGCAAGCCGCTTCTTGTCTCGGTTGACGTCTATCGTCCCGCCGCACGACAGCAACTTAAGGTTGTGGGCGATGCGGTCGGTGTCACCGTTTACGAGGCAAAAGAGACCAATGATCCGCTCACCCTTGTAAAAGGTGCGGTCAAATACGCCAACGAGTACGGTTTTGACACACTGATGATCGATACGGCCGGACGTCTGCATATAGACGACGAGCTGATGGTCGAGCTTGAGCAGATCAAGGCCGAGACCAAGCCGATCGAGGTTCTCTTTGTTGCCGATGCGATGACCGGCCAGGATGCGGTGCGTTCGGCCGAGGTGTTTCACGAACGAGTCGGTATAACGGGCGTCGTCCTTACAAAAATGGACGGCGATGCACGCGGCGGTGCTGCCCTTTCGATCAAACAGGTCATCGGCCAGCCGGTAAAATTTGTCGGTGTCGGCGAAAAATACGACGCGATCGAACCCTTTTATCCGGACCGCATCGCACAGCGCATCTTGGGAATGGGTGACGTTCTTTCTCTCATCGAGGAGGTGCAGGGAAAGATCGACGAGCAGGAAGCTCAGGCACAGCTTCTGAAAATGACCAAGAACCAGTTCACGCTGGAGGATTTTCAGAATCAGCTCGGCCAATTTAAAAAGCTCGGCTCGATGTCAAAATTGATGAAGATGCTGCCCGAACAAATGACGGGCGGTATGCAGCTGACCGACGAACAGTCAGACCTCGTCGATCATCAGATGAAACGGACCGAAGCCATTATCGGTTCGATGACCAAAGCGGAAAAGAATGACCACCGTATCATCGATGCGAGCCGCAAAACGCGTATCGCAGGCGGTTCGGGGTCGTCGATCAGCGAGGTCAACCAACTTCTGCGTCAGTATGAGCAGATGAAAAAGATGATGGCGCAGATGAATAAAGGCGGTCTTTTTGGCGGTATGGCCCGAAAGATGGCGGGCGGCCTTGCCGGCGGTTTGGGCAATATGCTCGGCGGCGGCGGAATGGGCGGCGGTTTAACCGGAGGACTTGGCGGACTGCTCGGAGGCGGTTCGGGGTTCGATGCCTCAGACGACGGAGCAGATGAAGCCTCCTCGCGGAGTCTTCGAAAGAAAAAGAGACACAAGAAGCGACGATAAATGTTCATTGCTAATTGTTATTCGTTGATGAGTAATTGTCTTTCTAACTGATCGAGGTAAGTCTTAAGAACGGTATGGGAAAGACGAGTTTTGAAAATTTAGAAGTTTACCAATTGGCGGAGAAATTAGCTGACGTCATTTGGGAGATCGTCTCCGATTGGGATCATTTCGAAAAGGGCACGGTCGGGAGACAGATAGTTAATTCTGCGGACAGCATCTCGGCAATATAGCGGAAGGGTGCGGTAGATATAACTATAAACGATAATGCAAAGTTCATACGGATAGCCCGCGGTTCTTTGTACGAAACAAAAAATTGGCTCAGGCGATCTTTCAAGAGAGATCTCTTGACAGCTATTCAGATAGAAGAGCTTAAGCCGATAATAGAGGAACTCATGCCAAGATTAAATGCATATTTGAGTTCAGTGAAACGGGCAGCCGAAAAGGACAATTAACCATATACGGTTAACTATCAACAAAGAGTTATGCTAGCAATCAGTTTGATGAGAATGGGCGCGAAAAAGAATCCCTTTTATCGCGTTGTTGTTAAAGAGAAACGCTCAAAGCGTGATGGTAAGTATCTCGAGAATCTTGGTACTTACGATCCGATGCAGGATCCTGCTGAGGTTAACCTTAAGCATGAGCGCATCCAGTACTGGATCGGTGTCGGTGCACAGCCGACCGATACGGTTGCGAGCCTCATAAAAAATAACCCGGCGCAGACCGAGGAGGAGCGTGCGGCCTCGTTGGCAGCTCGTGCTGAAAAGAAAGCTGCCGCTGAAAAGGCGCGTCTCGATGCTAAAGCTGAGGCCGAGCGCATTGCCGCAGAAAAGGCTGCTGCCGAAAAAGCCGAGGCTGAAGCCGCCGCTGCCGCTGAGGCCGCCGCTACTGAAGCACCTGCGGAAGAGGCTTCGGCTGAAGAAGCTCCGGCCGCTGAAGAGGCCGAAGGCTAGTTTTGCGGCACTGATGCCGTAATATTTGCCTGTATCAAGATGAAAGAAGCTGTCGAAAGAATGATCTCTGCCCTCGTCGGCGAACCTGACGCGGTCGAGGTTACCGAGTTTGCGGACGGTAAGAATGTCCGTATCGAGGTGCGTGTCGCACCGCACGATATGGGCCGCATCATCGGCCGCGAAGGCCGGACCGTCAAGGCGATACGCAGTATCCTATTCGCCGCCGGACAAAAACACGGCAAGCGATTTCATCTAGATCTGATCGAGGACTAGCTGATCTTGCAGGGCGTAACTGACGATCTGGTCGCGGTGGCGAGGCTGGCAAAGCCGCGCGGACTCAAGGGTGAGCTGATAGGCGACATTCTGACCGATTTTCCCGAGCGCTTTGACGCTCTGGATGAGGTCACGCTTGTGATGCCTGACGGCTCGCGGCGAGAGTTGGCCATCGACGATCACTGGTTCCAATCCGGCCGCATTGTTTTACGGTTCGGCGGGGTCGATACGGTCGAAAAAGCCGAGGAACTGCGTAATGCCGAGGTTTGCGTTACCGAGGCTGATGCTGTTGAGCTTGAGTCGGACGAATTTTACGATTGGCAGCTCGAGGGCTGTAGGGTCGAGACGACCGAGCACACGCTGATCGGTACTGTCCGCGAACTGCTCAGGACGGGCGGCACTGAGATCTTGATCGTCAATGGCGAAAAGGACTATATGATCCCATTTGCCGAGTCGATATGTGTCGAGGTCGATATTGAAAATAAGCTGATCGTTGTCGATCTGCCCGAAGGCCTGCTTGATTTTTGAAAACCCGACGCCGCATCGCATCGTAAACGAAAGGGCTCTTGTCCGGAAAGAAGCTTACGTGGCAAGCTGACCTTTGGACCTTTTGAGTCCGGAGTTTTTGGATGAAAATTGACGTTCTGACAATCTTTCCCGAGTTTTTTGACGCGGTCTTTGATCACGGGATCATCAGGAGGGCAAAGCTTGCAGGGATCGTCGAGATCGGGGTCAGCGATATACGCGCCTTTGCCGCTGACAAGCACAAGATGGTCGATGACCGGCCGTTTGGCGGCGGCGACGGAATGGTGTTAAAGCCAGAACCGATCTTTGCCGCGATCGAGCATCTGACCGGTGCGGGTGACAAGGCCGATTATCGGGACGGCACACGCGTTGTGCTGCTGACGCCGCAGGGCAAGCCGCTAAAACAGGCCGATGCCGGCTCTCTCGCTGAGAATGTCGATCATCTGATATTGATATGCGGCCGGTACGAGGGTGTTGACGAGCGTGTTAATGACGTACTCGTGACCGATGAGATATCGATCGGTGACTACGTACTTTCGGGCGGTGAACCGGCGGCGATAGTACTGACCGACGCGATCGTAAGGCTGCTGCCGGGTGCATTGGGCAGCGAAACGTCTGCAGAGAATGACTCATTTTCAGACGGATTGCTTGATTGTCCGCACTACACGCGGCCCGCTGAGTTTAGGGGAATGAAAGTTCCCGAGGTTTTGTTGAACGGCAACCATGCCGAGATCGAAAAATGGCGCCGTCAAAAGGCGCTCGAAAAAACAAAAGCGATCCGAATGGATCTGCTAATAGGAGAAAATGGTGAAAGTGAATAGATAGTTAAGAGCATTAACAGAATTACGGGGTCGAAAAAAAACGATAAACCCTGTAACTCAGCCAACTCTGAAACCTATCATTGACCTCTGGCCGACAACTAAAATGAATAGACTGGACATTGTCGAAAAGACACAACTTAAAGAGAATATCCCTGCGTTTCAGCCGGGCGACACGCTTCGCGTTCACGTCCGCATTAAGGAAGGCAATAAAGAGCGTCTGCAGGCTTTTGAGGGCGTTTGCATCGCACGCAAACACGGCGGAGCACGCGAGACCGTGACAGTCCGCAAGGTCAGCTTTGGCATCGGCGTCGAGCGTATCTTCCCGCTGCACGCGACCGTCGTCGATCACATCGACGTCATCCGCCGCGGTAAGGTTCGCCGTGCAAAACTGTATTACCTGCGTGACCTTCGCGGTAAGGCCGCCCGCATCAAGGAGCGCGACACCCGCACCAAGAAAAAGGCAGCGGAGTAATTTAGATAACATTATCGATCCGCGCTTTTGGTCTGAGATATCAGATCGGGAGCGCGGGTCTTCGTTTTATGGCGAACCTTGTCTATACTATCAGAGGGTAGAGGTGCCGAATGAAATTGACCTTTATCGAATTGTCCGTCTTTATGCGCCAGATCGATAGATTGGGCAAACCTTTTTCGGATGAATTACTAGCATCGATCGAAGACGATCTTTTGAAAGATGCAAAACGCGGTGATGTTATTCAGGGCACAGGCGGTGCGAGAAAAGCAAGAGCAGGTGATCCGGGACGTCAAAAAGGAAAGCGAGGCGGTTTCAGATATATATATGTTTACTTTGAGGAGTTCTCACAGATATATCTCTTGTTGTTTTACGGAAAGGATGCAAAAGCCGATCTCAACAAAAACGATAAGCAGATGATCGCCGCCAGCATTGCACGTACTCGCGAACTGTTGAAACGAGGTATCAAATAATGGAAAAAGATCTCTTGGCTGAACTAAGTGAATCACTCGGTCAAATGGAATCACACGCCGCCGGCAAAAAAATAAAAGGAATACGTGAGATCGTAAAGGAGGTGTCTGCTCCGCGAAGGTTGTCTAAAGAGGAGATCATTAGACTCAGAAAGAGTATGCACGTATCACAGTCAGCTTTTGCCGTTCTTCTAAATGTATCGGCCAGAACAGTGCAAAAATGGGAGCAAGGCGAAAACTCACCAAATGGCTCAAGTCTTCGGCTGCTTGCCATTGCCCGAAAGGAACCCGATGCATTACTTATCAGTTAAATGACCATGTTTCAACTAAAAGCTGAAAAGCCCCAATGGACGATCGGGTTAGACCTTGAAGAACAAGCTGTAAGTGAAGGGTTTAGATTCATCGCCGGTCTTGATGAGGTTGGGCGCGGGTGTTTGGCGGGGCCGGTCGTGGCGGCGGCGTGTATATTGGATCTCTCAAAACCGCTGCCTAAGGGCATCGACGATTCAAAAAAGCTGACGGCCAAGCGACGCGACGAGATCGCTGACGAACTCAAACGAACGGCCGTCGCCTTTGCTGTCGGTGAGGCAGATGCTGACGAGATCGACCGTATAAACATCCTCGAGGCGACCAAACTCGCGATGAGCCGCGCTCTCGAAAAACTCACTCCGGCGGCGGATCATCTGCTTATCGACGCCCTGCATCTCAAGGGAATAGATATTCCGCAAAAGGCCATCATCAAGGGTGACTCGATCTCGGCATCTATCGCCGCCGCGTCGATCATCGCAAAAACATATCGCGATGCGCTGATGATCGCGTATGACACCGAATTTCCGCAATACGGTTTCGCCGGCCACAAAGGTTACGGTGCCGCCATACATCTCGCGGCCTTAAAAGAGTTCGGTCCCTGCCGCCTCCACCGTAAGACCTTTCGCGGAGTTTTACAGTAAAGTACATATGTTTTGTAAACGTATGTCTGATCAGTCCAAACAACAAAGCCTGATATATAGTCTCATTGCTTTTTTCTTAGTATGCAGTGTCTTGTACTTTGACTGCTTACTATTATTCCGAACCGACTACGCTGTCGGGATTGACGGATATTATTATGTGCTACAGATCAATAATCTTTTGAGGAACGGAGGATTCTATTTTCCAACTAACACACCTTTTATATTTTGGTTTTTGAGTGGACTTACATATCTGACCAATGACTCAGTAATGGCTGTAAAAATTGGAGTTCTTATTCTTCAGACAGCTTTAGATGTAGGTTTTTATGTATTGATCGCCGACATAACACAAAAAAAATGGATTGGAATTATCGGGCTAGGAATATTAGCGTTTTCAAGTCTTCATTTATTCTTTATTAGTGAATTTATTAACAGTTTAGGAGCAATCACACTGTTGGTGTGGAGTAGTGCTGCAGTTTCAAAATTTGTTCAAACAAGAAAATGGTATTGGTTGATATTTGTAATTATCGGGATCTCAGCAGCGATCATTTCTCATCGGTCCACGCTCGGGCTATTGCTGGTAATATCGATCTCATTCGCGATCTCATGGTTTTTTATAAATGCAAAAGATCAAACAACAGTGGTCATTTCTGTAATTCTATTTTTTCTAGGCCTGATGTTTCCTTATTCGCTGTATTGGATATTCTTTCCCAATGTGCCGGATTTTCTTAAATTTGAAATTCTACAATACCCTCAAAGTCCTTTTCGGATGATCACCCTTCCCGAAAGTTTGATGCTGTTATTTGCGGCTTCCATCCTTATAGCTTGTTCTCGAACAGGGCGATTCACGGTGCCGCAAAAAACAGTCTTAATTGCGGTTCTTATTTGGAGTTTTTTCACAACTTTGAATCCATCCTTGAACCACCAGACAGGGTTCAACAAAATTGTCGGTAGATTAGATACGTTAGTTTTATTACAGGCGGCGACCGCCGCCGCGCTTTCCATCAGTCTATTGCGGCAAACTTATAACTCAATAATTACTGTATCAGCGAACATGATCTTTTTAGGCCTCCTTTGTTGGAGTTATTTTATGCCGCTGCCGGTAGGCTTGCGAAAGGAATATTTGCAGGAAAGAGAGATCCTGATCAACCAGTTAAAAAATACAGAGCGGGTATTTTGCAATACTCCCTTAATCATCGCACCTCATGGAAAACAATTTGTTGTCACTTATTTCCTCGGCGTTCCCTCGCAACAGGATCAACCCGTCAACTCTGACAACAATTGCGTTTACTGGCTAGTTGAAGAAACTGACATCCAAAAAAATATCACTTTTAGACTATTGAAAGACCAGAATTCCAGAAAATAAATAAAATAGTTGACGCCGACATGCGGAAGTAACGGCCTTCCCTGAATCTATCTCATTAATTTTTTAGAGATATAAAAATTCCTCCTATACTGAAAGATACAATTGTCTTACAAATATTTACTTAATATCGGAAAGAAAACGCGTGACATAAGGACCATCTTTAAATAAAATGCTTTGCAATAATTGTCCAGCAACATATTCGATGCATAACTAAGCTGCCTTTTGTGGACGACTATTTTGGAGGAAGTTTATGGTAAAGGGGATTCTTATATTATTTGCGGTAATCATCGTGGCTACCCTTGCAGTTTTCGGGGCGGGCCGTTTTTATGGGGGGCGCGTTATGCCAGTACTACAATTTGAGGGGGTTGCGGATAAGGACAATTACGGGCTAGAGATTGTTAAGGAATCCGATCCTCATTTTCTGGAAATGGAAGAACGTTACATAGGTTCAAATGACGAATTATTACCTTTAATGAGGGCAACCTCGCCATTTGGGTTTTTCGTAAAAAATAATTCTTCTAAAGATATAGTTGGAATTAGTTTACGTTGGACATTCGTAGGAAGCGATGGAAATACTCGTTCTGCCACATCGGGAGCTTTAAATCCGGGCGTTTTAATTGGTATGAAGACCGCCGATCCCTGGATGGTGGGAAAAACGAGTACGATCAATAGCGGCGATCATAGATTCTTTACGTATTTCGATTTCATAACCAGACAAATTGAGAATGCTAACAAAAGTGCAAAATATCATCGATTTAGCGTTAAACCTGATGCTGATTTCGTCTCGAGAAGCCTTTTCACAATTTCCAGCATAAAAGACGGTCTAGGAGAAGTAACTAATGCTTCAGTCTCAATTGATGGCGTTGTATATAGCGATGGCACATTTATTGGGGACAATCAGAGCGGACTTTTCGATAGGGTCAACGGAATGATCGAGGCACGACGAGATTTTTTGCAGAGCTTTGGACTTAACGAGATTAGGCGAGGGAATACAAAAGTAGTGATGAATAGTTTAAGCCAAAAATTGCTTGAAATTAAGTCGGGGAAAATTGACGGTGAGCGGTCATCTTTCTCAAAAAATACATTTATCCAAGGTTATAAATCCGGTCTGGCGCTATTTCAGGATGAGGTAAATGCGAAAGGAGAATCAGCCTTATCTGATCCTTTGCTCTTAAACACGTTGCGTAAAGTTGATTGACCGTCCCAAAGCACAATCTTGAGGAAAACATATGCTTCTCGTTAGGAAAATGTCGAAGATTAATGTTTTAAAAACCCATCTTTCAAATGTCGTATTTTTTAGTACGATTACGCTGGGAATTCTTGTTTTTTCTTTAAGAACCCCGGCTCAAATAATCACTACATTTGCATGCTCACCTGCATCATGTTCAGAAACCAAGGCAAACGGTATTGCATTGCCCGTTGCCGACTTTGAATGCTACACGGGGCTCGGCTATGAGTCTGGAGGGGCTTTAGAAGAAAACGCATCTACTTGCTATAACGGGAGCACTATAACGAATCACGCAGAGTTATATGAATTGGGTGGGTTCTCCATAAATGGATCTGCCTATAGTGACTCTTACGGACCTGTTTGGAGAACTTCGATTCCCGCAGCATACATATGTGGCTCGGGAGGTATAGCTTTTGAATCGGGAATATACGAAGAATATCAGCAAGGGTGTGTGCCGCCCCCTAGCGGCGGTGGAGGCGATGGAGGTGATGGGGGGGGGCGGAGGTGATGGCGGTAATTGTGGATGGGTAACGGTTCCTGGCGACTGCTATGGTGGGGTAGATGATTATTGCGTACAGGATCCATACACTTACGAGGAGATATGTTATCCCGGATATCCCCCATCCTGCGATCCTCCGCAGTCCGTTTATTTTTGCTCGTAAAATTTTATTAATTTAAGGAGGCGGGTTATGAAAAGATACCTCAATACAATTGGTCTGGGATTGCTGATAGTTAGTGTTTTGGTGATCGTGGGATTGTCGCAATCTGTAAATCGTGGAGAATTACAAAGTCACCAAGACTATCAGATACTCATAAGCTCGCTTCGTGGAGAGACTGCTATTGTTCAAACTCTGCTTGAAAATGGAGCTGACCCAAATACTCCACCTAATGAGAACGATAAAGGAATGACGGCCCTAATGTTTGCTGCATGGAAAGGTCACGAGGATATTGTCAAACTACTGCTCGATGCAGGCGCCGATCCAAATGCGGTTTCATCTAACGAAGCATCTCCACTAATGTACGCCGTAGGAACGGGCAACGAAAACATTTTAGATTACTTACTTGAAAAAGGAGCTAACCCTAATTACGTTTCCAGCGAAGGACAAAGTGTGATTAATTTTCCGTTAGCAAAAGGGCAGGCAAATATCGTAAAGAAATTGGCTGCGGCTATGAACATTCAAGTATTAAACAGCTTAAGGATAAGCAAGCAGCCAATCATAATTTTTGCTGTAAATAAGGGCGAAAGCGACTTGATCGAAGCGGTTCTGGTCGACGGATTGGATCTGAATATCAGAGATAGCGAAGGAAACACCGCATTAATGCTGGCTTCGAGAACAGGAAAGACCGAAATTGTTTCTAAATTACTAAGACAGGGAGCGGATGTTAATGCACGTGATTCAAAAGGTGTTACGTCTCTAACAAAGGCCGTAATTGGCGACCAAATTGATGTAATTAAGGTTCTTCGAACGTACGGGGCCAAACCTTAATTTTAACACACTATGAGAAATGCATTTCGCACCATTCAATTTCTAGGAAATATAGCGACTATTGTGATAGCTGTTCTTTTGTCAGCTCTTACAGTAAAGTATGTAGTTTTGAGTCAACCATTGCCTCGAATCCCGGCTACGATTGCTCCTAGAGCAAGCAGTTCCGGACAAGCCTCACCTCAGGCTACGCCTGTTAGTCAGATTGTCCCACTACAGAATATCGATTGGACAAAAAGCGATAAAACTCTGATTTTATATATTTCCTCAACGTGCAAATTTTGTAGTGCGAGCGGGCCCTTTTATCAAAAACTTGTCAATGATGAAGCTGCAAAAGGTATTCATTTTGTAGCGGTAATGCCGCAAAGTGTAAACGAAGGTCATCAATATCTAAACAAACTCGGGGTCAGGATTGATGATGTATATGAAGCATCTTTAGAGACAATTGGAGTGCGGGCAACTCCGACGTTACTTTTGGTCAATAAATCAGGAGTCGTTACAGACTCATGGGTAGGCCAACTACAACCTGATAGAGAAGATCAAGTGATCTCCAAATTGGAACTTTGATCGGCTATCAAAACAATTCACAATTTTCAGAATCTGAACCATTCGGTTGGGGTTTTGGGGTCTGAGACGGAGATCTCTGTTTCGGCACGAAAGAGCGGAGAGCGCATTTTTAGGGCGGTTTCGGCGGTGAGGCGAGCCAGATGCTTGTCGTTAGCACGTTGTGAGAGATGCGCGAGCACGATGTGGCGTGCGCGGCCGTCAAACTCGGTGCTCAGCCAGTCGGCGAGATCTTCGTTACAGAGATGTCCGGTGCGTGACATTATCCGCTGTTTGAGTTCCCAAGTGTAAACCGCGCAGGCACGGAGCATATCGCGGTCATGATTTGATTCGATAACGATGCCATCGCAATCGCGTAAATGCTCGCGAATGAGGTCATTGATGTGGCCAAAATCCATAAGTGTCGCGACACGAACGCCTTCGTTAATAGCGACAAAGCCGAAATTATCAGCGGCATCATGCGGTACACTGAACGGGAGAAAGTCGATGTCGCCGATGCGAAATTCGCGGCTCGATTCGATCGAGACAGAGCGGTCTCTGATCGCTGTCCGGCGGCGTGCCGATTCGGTCTCGCCATTCTTACTTGCGGCGCGTGTGCTTAGATACGAGTCACGCGTCGCGTCAGAGATAAAAACAGGGCAATCGATCGACGACATCAGGACACGCAGGCCGCCGGCGTGATCGCTGTGTTCGTGTGTGATGAGCACACCGGCGAGGCTGTCCTTGTCAACGCCGACCTCGCCGAGCCGTCTTAGTATCTCACGCGCACTCAGCCCCGCATCGACGAGCACGTGCGTGTTTTCGCTCGATATCAGCACCGCATTGCCGGTCGAGCCGCTGCCTAATACAGTGAACTTCATTTGCCGCCCTGAAACTTTGAGCGAAGTGCCCTTGATACCGCGCGTGTCGAGATCGCATGCGGTACGTGAGTTCCAAATACCGAGCCGACCTTGTTTGCGATGCCCGAGACGACCTTTGCTTTGCCCTTTGGCAGAGCACGCAGGGCGGTTTCGACGACATCCTCGACGGTTTGCTGGCCTTTGATCTGAATAGGACGCTCGATATTTGATGCGGCAAAAAAGTTGGTCCTGGTCGAGCCGGGACAAAGGGCAAGTATGCGTATGCCTAAAGGGCGATTTTCTTCAGCTATCGCCTCCGAAAATGATGAGACAAATGCCTTTGTCGCTGCATAAGTCGCCATGAAGGGCAGCGGCTGAAAAGCGGCGGCGCTCGATACGTTGATGATCGTGCCGTGTCTGCGCTCACGCATCGGGCCGAGATAGCGGTGCGTCAGAGCAACGAGCGATCTGATGTTAAGGTCGATCATCTTTAATTCCCATTCGCGGTCGAGTTCTGCAAAGTCTCCGCTCGAACCGAATCCGGCGTTATTTATAAGCCAATCGACCTCAAGGCTGTGCCGCTCGGTCTCGTCATAAAGACGCTTGTCGGCGTCAGGCTCTGTCAGGTCGAGCACGACATAATGCGCCGTGATGCCGTGATCGAGCATCAGTTCGTCGCACAGTTCGTGAAGGTCTTTTTCAGACCGTGCGACAAGTACAAGATCATGGCCGTCAGCGGCCAGACGCCTCGCAAATGCCTCACCGATGCCGCTAGAAGCTCCGGTTATTAATGTTACCTTCATCAGAAATATTACCCTTGATAGCGAAGTAAGCCGCCGTCGCGATGCCTGCGATGATCGTGATCGTGCCCGCAAATCTGATAAGGCCGGCTACCTTCTTAGTCGAATTTAACAGACCTGTCGTCTCAAGCAAATATGTCCAGTCGTGAAAACCGCCTTCGCTGCCGGTGAGGCCGCTTGTGAGCATTAATTGTCCGGCGACGGCGTCCTGTGCATAGACGTAAACATTTAACATACTCTGTCCGACCCAGAGCAGCACAAGCCCGGCTGAGTAATAGCTTCGCTGCCAAATGAAATAGCCGACGAACACCGCCGGAAAGATCACCTGAAAGAGCGAGCCGCCCGCGATCATCATAAATTCGCCGAGTATCTTAAAGAGCAGATGACCGGTCTCGTGTATCGGCAGATCGACGATATCGAGAAAGCTGCCCTGCATCGGGTCATAGGCGATCCATAAGAAATATGCACCCGCGAGGCCTGCGACGATCAGTTTGGGGATGTTAGGCTTCATAATGAAAGAGTTTCGCGATGTCGGCGAAAATCTTCGCGTGAGACGACATAAAAGACACACTCGTGGCCGTAATGAGCGGCGGTGTACTGATATGACATACCGCACTTTTCCATAATTCGGCGCGAACCGATGTTGTCGGGATGAGCGATCGCAACGATGCGCTCGAGGCCGCTGTGTTCAAAACCAAAATCAAGCCAGCCCATCGCCGCCTCAAAACCAAATCCCATACCCCAAAAATGTTGGGCAAGCGAATAACCGACCTCGATCTCGCCCGTTGTCTCAAGCGGTATGAGGCCTGCGGTGCCGATCAGTTCGCCGGTCTCTTTTAACACAAGAGCACCGACGCCAAAGCCAAATCTTTCGCCTGCATCGATATAGCGGTCAATGCGTTTATCGAGAGCCTCGGCATTTTGCATTTCGCTGCCGCCCATGTATCTCGAAACCTCGGGAGCCGTACGCAGCTCGATCAGCCACGGCAGATCGTCACGCGTCATCGAGCGCATAATTAGGCGTTCGGTTTCAAAGAATACGGCCATCGCGGATCTTAGGGAGCAAGGCGCTCGAGTGTCCATTCGTCATGTTCACGCAAATAAACGATGCGGTCATGAAGCCTGTTCTGCCGCCCTTGCCAAAACTCGAATTTGTCAGGTATCACGCGAAATCCACCCCAAAAAGGCGGCAGTGGAATATCGTCGCCAAACTCCTGTTTAAGCTGCTCGACGCGGCTCTCGAGTTCCTCACGAGAGGCGACGACGGAGCTTTGCTTTGACGCCCACGCACTCAGGCGGCTGCCTGCGGGACGAGATAGAAAATATTCTTCAGATTCATCGTGCGACACCTTTGACGCCGAGCCGTATATCGCGATCTGGCGATTGAACTGCGGCCAGAAAAAATGAAGTGCGCACTGCGGATGTGCGGACAGATCAGTGCCTTTTTTGCTTTCGTAGTTGGTAAAAAAGACAAAGCCGCCGCGGCTGTATTCTTTGAGCAGGACGATCCTGACCGACGGACGGCCGTCATCGCCGACGGTTGCTACGGTCATTGCGTTAGGGTCGATGATGCCCGAGGCGAGAGCCTCGTCGAACCATTTTGAGAACTGGTCCAACGGGTCGTCGGGCATCTCCGACTCGAACAGGCCGTCTGAGATAAAGTCACGTCGTAAAGATGCGAGATCGGAAGCTGACATCGGAAAATAAAATGATCAAATCTTGTAAACGACGATGCCGTCGCGAAGTTTTGGTTCGAACCAGGTCGATTTGGGCGGCATGACCTCGCCGGTGTCCGAGACGGCGAGCAGGTCGTCCATGGTCGTCGGAAACATCGAGAATGCCGTAGCCGAGATGCCGCTGTTGACGAGCCGCTCAAGCTCATCGACGCCGCGTCGTCCGCCGATAAATGCAATGCGGTCCCCCTTTCTCGGATCCTGAATGTTGAGTATGGGGCCGAGCACATTCTGCTGAAGAATGCTGACATCGAGCCGGTCGATCGGGCCTGGATCGCGCAGATTATCAACGTTATATCTCAAACCGTACCACCGGCCGTCGAGATACATCTGTATGTGTCCGGCATGCGTCGGGATGCGGACATCGGTCTCATCAACATTAAAAATGTCCTTTAGACGCTCGATAAATTGTTCGGATGTAAGTCCGTTAAGGTCGGCGACGACGCGATTGTACGCCAAAATGTGCAGATCCTCGGCGGGAAATATGCCCGCGACGACGTAGTTGTATGCTTTATCCGCATTAGGTTCGGCATCGCTTTCGCGAAGGATGTCGCGTGCTCGTGCGGCACTCTCGAGCCGATGATGGCCGTCGGCTACGTACAATGCGGGTACTGACTCAAATGCCTCGCCCCACTCATCGACATTGGTCACACGCCAGACCTCGTGACGAATGCCGTTGTCAGCGGTCAGGTCATATAAAGGCTGTGAGCCGATCGCGTCGGCGATCAGCGAGCGGGTTCGGTCGGTGCCGCGAAAGGTCAAAAAGATAAGTCCGGTCTGTGCACCGACGGCGATCATGTGATCGGTGCGGTCGGCGACCTTGTCAGGCCGTGTGAACTCATGCCGTTTGATCGTGCCGGAGCGATATTCGTCGAGCGAACACACACCGATCACACCGGTCTGCGAATGTCCGTTCTCGGTCAGGCGATAGACGTAAAAACACGGCTCATCGTCCTCGATAAAAACTCCGTCACGAATGAACGCGTCAAGATTATCTTTGCCACGCTGAAATATCTCGTCGCGTGTCGGATGCACGTCAGGGTCGATGTCGCCCTCGGGCCGCGTCACCTTTAGAAAGCTGTTAGGATTAGCGGCGATGATCGCCGGCACCTCGTGATCGTAGAACACGTCATAGGGTAAGCAGGTGACCTCTGACTCGCGGCCTTTGGCGGGCCTGACGGCCTTAAATGGTTTAACTGTTGACAAAAGTTCTAGCCTCCTGATCTGATCGACAGATCATTGTACCGGCGTCGGAGCCGGGTTGTGATTATTAGGATCGGCAAGCTGGTCAAAGATCTTTTCGTTGTCATCGACATCATTCATTATCTGTTGGGCATAGCCTGCCTTGTCGATCTTCCAAACGCCATCCTCTTTGATCAAAGGTAAGCTCTGCCACATACCGTAAGAATTTTGCACTTCGATAGTCGCCTTATCACCGTCTATCTTTTCGTTGCGATAATTGACCTCTTTTTGGTTGTCGCCGATCAGAGATTCATTTTTGATGATGTCATCGACGGTCGTATTTTGAGCCTTTGCCTGCTGCTCGTGCATTTTTAGGGTCGCATTCGAGAGCAGCAGCTTAACGGTGGTATAGTCCTTTTTCTTGAGAGCCTTGACATAGGTCTTAAAGGTCTCGACCGGAGTTGCAGGCTGTATTTGGCCGCCGCAAGAGACAGCGGCGATGCCAACCAGGCCGATGATCGAAAATAGGAGTATCTTATATAGAACAGACATCGAGATAATTATTTTTGTATAACGGTCAAAACCAAGATTATAGCGTAAACACGAGGAGTCTTACAGAGATGGAACGACGACAGCTGTCAGAGAATGAGATCCGCACCGCTCTCGAAAAGGTCAGCGAGTGGAAATTAAAAGCAAATATGATCGTCAGACGATTCGAATTTGGTGATTTTAGCGCGGCACTCGAGTTTGTTAACCGCGTCGGGGCGATCGCAAATGAGATGGATCATCATCCTGACATCAAACTCGGGTGGGGATATGCGGAATTTGAGCTTACAACACACGATCGCGGCGGTGTGACCGATGTCGATCTGACACTCGCCGCGAAGATAAACGAACTTTGAACGATATTACTGAGCGTCGCAGGGCCGAGCCAGATCTTGTGTGATCTTAAAGACCGATGCGCCGTAATGAGCGTTAACAGGTTCGAAAGGTTGTGTGATGTCGGCAATGCCGTAAAAGCATTTACCGTCACGCTGGTATGTAAAGGCGGCGGTGATCGTACGCTGCTGCATTACGAGCATCGGCACCTCGCTGAATTCGAGCCAGTCGTCAGAGGTGAAATACATCTTTTCGACATCAACGCCCATATCGCGAAGCTCCGACGTGAGTCGGGCGGTTATACCCGCATCTTCATACTTGCCGACAAGAGGCAGCGTATTGACGTCGGCCGAACCGCGTATGACCTCAGAATAATACTGCGGCAGCATCGCGGTGTATTTGGCATTTCCCTTTGAAAAATCGCCGGTAATGACGAGTTTGGCGAGATTTTCATCGGCACCGCGAGGAAAGCCGAACCGGTTAGTCAGCCGCATCTCGATAGGGGCCGCGATGAGCTTTGCCTCAGACGCTGTCCTTAAAAAGATCGGCAGCGAACGATTGCGGCCCGGAATGCCCTTTGTCAGATCGATCTTGATCTCTGAGGCCTTGAGTTCCTCATCAGTGAATGAAAGCACGTAATGATATTTTGTGCTCATATCGCCGGGCGCTCCGACCTCGACCGCGATCAGATTCTGCGAGCGACCGTCGTCGCCCATCTTTTTATAAACGAACCGCGACATATCGCCTGCGAATTTTACATAAAGAAAGAGCGGGTCGCCATCGACGACGCTCTTTGCCGCAAGCGGTTTTGCCTCAGCAAATGTCTTTACGTCCTGTTTGGCGACGACGGCCTGGACATCGACATTCATCTTGGCGCGGTAAGGTGCAGGTGTGTTGGGGTTGGCGTCCTTTCGCTTACCTGTGGCCGCCTCCTCCATACGTTCGCGATTTTTGATCGCCTGCGGAAATTGAGCGTTAACGGCCACAGCAGCCGAGACGGATAGCAATATTGCCGGAAGAATGTATTTTTTCACGATATTTCTCACGCTTAAAAGTTAAATTAGGTGCAGATAATTTCTCTGATTCGCGCAAAGGCGGTTAGAGATGCCCCTAAAAACAGTTAAAAGCATCGGCCTATATTTGATCGACGATCGCATTTAGCGTTGCCGACGGACGCATTGCCGTGTCAGTTTTTGCCTGATCGGGGCGATAATAACCGCCGATATCCTGCGGGCTGCCTTGAGCGGCGATCAATTCGTCGCCGATCTTTGCCTCGCTGTCATGCAAAGCCTTTGCGACAGGTGCAAATCTCGCTGCGATCTCAGCATCAGCCGTTTGTGCCGCAAGTGCCTCAGCCCAATACATCGCGAGATAAAAATGCGATCCGCGATTGTCAATCCCGCCGACCTTGCGGGCAGGTGACTTATCATTTGCGAGGAATTTGGCATTTGCCTCGTCGAGAGCGTCGGCTAGGATCTGAGCCTTTTTATTGCCCTGAGTCTGTGCGAGATGCTCAAAACTTGCCTGTAAAGCCAAAAACTCACCGAGCGAATCCCAACGTAGATAACCCTCTTTTTGAAATTGTTCGACGTGTTTTGGAGCCGATCCGCCCGCGCCGGTCTCAAAGAGTCCGCCGCCATTCATCAGCGGTACGACCGAAAGCATCTTTGCAGATGTGCCAAGCTCGAGTATCGGGAAAAGGTCGGTCAGGTAATCTCTCAGTACATTGCCTGAGACCGAGATCGTATCAAGCCCTGCGCGTGCGCGTTGTAACGATGCGGCCATTGCGTCTTTTACATCCATGATGCGGATGTCGAGGCCGGTAAGGTCATGGTCGCCGAGATAGCTCTCGACCTTTTTAATGATCTGAGCATCGTGAGCACGGCCTTTATCAAGCCAAAAGACAGCAGGCGTGTCGGACAGCCTTGCGCGTGTTACCGCGAGTTTGACCCAGTCGCGGATCGGAGCATCCTTGGTCTGGCACATACGGAAAATATTGCCGGTATGTACGCTCTGTTCCAAAAGGGTTTTGCCGTCGGCATCCTCGACCTTGACAGTGCCGTCGCCCGAGATCTGAAATGTTTTATCGTGAGAGCCGTATTCCTCAGCCTTTTGAGCCATAAGGCCGACATTGGGCACTGAGCCGAAGGTGCGCGGGTCGATGGCTCCGTTGCGCTTCATATCGTCGATGATAGCGGCGTAAAATCCGGCATAGGTGCGGTCGGGGATGATGCACACGGCATCCTCTTCGGCACCGTCCTTATTCCACATTTTGCCGCCGCCGCGTACGAGTGCGGCCATTGAGGCATCGACGATCACGTCTGACGAAACGTGAAAATTAGTGATGCCCTTATCAGAGTTGACCATCGCGATGCGCGGGCCGTTGTCGATCGCGGCAGCTATATCAGCTTTGATCTCGGCCTCATTGGCATGGCCGGCGATCTTTTCAAAAAGCGTCGCAAGACCGAAATTGGGGTTGATATCCAACTCGCTAAAAGTGTCCTTGTGCTTGTCAAAAACATCCTGAAAGTATGTCTCGACGATCGCGCCAAAGATGATCGGGTCAGATATCTTCATCATCGTCGCCTTGAGGTGAGCCGAGAGCAGAATGTCGCTGTCCTTTGCCTGCTTCATAGCGTCGCGGACAAAAGCTTTTAGCGACGCGATGTTCATTACCGATGTATCGATGACCTCGCCGGCCTTGAGCGGTGCGAGATCCTTGAGCACCTTTTCGCTGCCGTCGCTGCCGTAAAAGACGATCTTAAATTGGCCGTCAGATGCGACGGTCGTCGAAGTTTCGGACCCGTAGAAATCGCCCGTTGTCATATTTGCGACGGTCGTTTTCGAATCGCTGCTCCAGGTGCCCATGCGGTGCGGATTTGCCTTTGCATAGTTCTTGACGGCCTTTGGTGCGCGGCGGTCGGAGTTGCCCTCGCGGAGCACGGGGTTTACGGCACTGCCCAAAACCTTTGCATATCGCTTATTGATCGCGATCTCGTCGTCGGTCTTGGGTTCGGCCGGATAGTTAGGCACCTCAAAACCTTGCTTTTGCAGCTCGGCGATCGCCTCTTCCAACTGCGGTACGGATGCCGAGATGTTGGGCAGCTTAATGATGTTAGCCTCGGGCATCGCTGCAAGTTCGCCGAGTTGTGCGAGTGCGTCGGGTATCTTTTGATCGTCTGTCAGATACTCAGGAAAGTTTGCGAGGATGCGCCCCGACAGCGAAATGTCCGGCACCTCGATCTCTATATCAGCCGTTCGCGTGAACGCCTTAACGATCGGTAAAAAAGAATGTGTCGCCAACATCGGCGCTTCATCGGTCAGTGTGTAATATATCTTAGATCTGTCTGCCATTTTATTGCCTGTCCCCATTAACTACTCAGCCCCATAAGGGCTTTTATCTATAAATGATTATGTTACGTCGCTTTGCCCCAAAACGTAAATTCACACGCCAAAGTATTAACGCCGCCGATTTTTTTGGCAGCTGACTGTGGTAAATTACACCAGAGAACAATTGTGGGTCGTCTTAGTTAAGTAATTTTGATAGGCAAAAGTTGAAAGGAGCAAGTAAGATCGGTACGGGTTTTTTGGTTATTGCGGTTGTGGTGTGTTTGGCGTCGGGGGCGTGGGCGCAGAGGACGGTGTTGGTGGATCATGATGGGCGGGCGATCAGCGACAACGAATTCGTTGATATCAGGATGGCTAACTTCTTATATCCTGACGCGACGATCGTCACCACGCTGCCGGACGGCACTGTGCAGATGCGTGTACAAAAGATACCGCAGGAAGGTATGTCGGCCCCCGAGTTCAATGCGGTGACCGCTGACGGTAAGGCGGTCGATACGGCCGATCTTAAGGGAAAGGTCGTCGTACTCAATTTTTGGTTCATCGGCTGTCCGGCGTGCCGTGCCGAGCGTCCGCTGTTAAATGATCTAAAGGCGAAATTTGCCGGACGTGATGATGTCGTCTTTCTTGCGGTAACCTATGACAAGGCCTCGGCGGTCAGGCGTTATCTCGAAAAACAGCCTTTTGATTACACACAGATCGCTGATGCCGACGATGTGCTGAAAAAGTTCGTCTTTGCCGGTTACCCTAAGAACATTGTCATCAGTAAGACGGGCCAGATAGTTTACTGGCGCAGCACCGTAAAGGCTTGGAACGTCTTTGAGGCTAAGATAAAAGAGGAATCAGCGAAATGATCGCGGGCGTCGCCGGCTGCTGCATTCGGCGATCATAATAAACTGATAGACCCGCACCTCGATCGTGTGTCCCGACGAATTTGAGTTTGACGGGCTGCTGATAAAATAACTTACAGACGGCTATTTAACTGCATAATGAGGTAACGTTGATGTCTCCAACTAAAAAAAAGCCCGCACCGCTCGTTGCGATCATTATGGGCAGTAAGTCTGATTGGCCCACGATGGAACAGGCCTCGATCGTGCTCGATGAGTTTGGCGTTGAGCATGAATCAAAGATCGTCTCGGCACACAGAACGCCTGACCTTTTATTCGAATTTGCAAAGTCGGCTGAGGAACGCGGCATTGAGGTCATCATTGCCGGTGCAGGCGGCGCGGCGCATTTGCCGGGAATGTGTGCGTCACAGACAGTGCTGCCTGTGCTTGGCGTGCCGGTCGAGAGCCGTGCATTAAAAGGGCTTGATTCGCTCTTGTCGATCGCTCAGATGCCTGCCGGAGTGCCCGTCGGGACGCTTGCGATCGGCCAGCCGGGAGCAAAGAATGCTGCACTGCTCGCCGTCGCGATACTTGCCAATTCGCGCCCCGGCCTTCGCAAAAAACTGCACGCCTTTCGCGGCAAACAGACAAAAAGTGTCCTACGCTCGCGGCTTGAAAAATAAATTTGAATATTGAACGCCTTACCTATTGACAACAAGTTTAAACACATCTAATCTAAGTAGTGCGGAACGGCGCATCTCGCTTCTCACGGCTGTTTGGCATATAGCCTCCCTTCCTTTTTTCAGCGAGATTTCCTCATGAGATCATTTAAATGTATAAATTGCGGCCTGGTCGCATTTCATAATGATGAAGTGTGCCGCCGATGCGGTGTCGGTCTGGAAACGCCCTCGGTCGAGCGTAAACGCGCGGCTGCGAACTCGGCACGAACAGGCTCGGTGATGAAGCTTTTTATCGGGGGAGCGATCATTGTCGGTGCAGCTTATTTCTCTCTGGGATCTAAAATGCCGGCGCAGGCAAATACCGACGCGCCGCCACCGGCCGCACAAGCCGTAAGCCAAAATCCCGCCACACAACCGACTCCTGAGCCGCTGTCGCGTTCGGACAATGACAGACAGCGCACCCGCACATTCCAAAATGCTGTTAAGAACAGCGACGGCATAAAGGCCTCAGACAAGCACACTCAACAGATCGACCGGATGATACAGTGATCGACAGAAGCTAAATAACGGCATCGTTTCCGATAACGAGCGATCAATGCGATAATCGCCCTTTCATGGCGATACTACCCGGAGCAACCATTGGCATTTTTGGGAGCGGACAGCTTGGGCGTATGTTCGCGATCGAGGCGCGTAAGATGGGCTATCGTGTCCATACTTTTTCTGACGACAGAGATACGCCGACGGGCCAGGTCGCAGATCTCGAGACGACGGCAAGCTACGAGGATCTTTTTGAGGTGCGCTCATTTGCGCAGAGCGTGGATGTCGTGACCTTTGAATTTGAGAATGTGCCGTCAGCGACGATCGAGGCCGCGGCGGAATTTGTCGAGTGTCATCCTCGCGGTGAGATCCTGCATATCACACAAGACCGTCTGCGCGAAAAGACATTTCTTTCGAGCGGCGGCTTTCCGGTTACTCCATTCAGGCATATCAAGACGGTCGATGAACTGCGTTCGGCGGTTGCCGAGCTTGGTACTCCGTGTGTTCTAAAGACGGCGGGGTTTGGCTATGACGGCAAAGGCCAGTCTAAGATCAATAGTGTAAATGACGTAGATACAGCATTTACGGCGATGAATGGCAGTGATGCAGTGCTTGAGGCCTTTGTCGATTTTGCAAAAGAGGTCTCGGTCGTTTGTGCCCGCGACCAACACGGCAACTTTACGCATTACGGCGTGATCGAAAATGAGCACGAGAACCACATATTGGACGTGTCGGCCGCGCCTGGCAATGTTTCGGCAGAGGTTTTTGCCAATGCAGTCGATATTGCACGCAATATCGCGGACGTGCTCGGTTATGTCGGCACATTGTGCGTCGAATTCTTTTTAACGGCAGACGATCGCCTGATCGTAAATGAACTTGCGCCGCGGCCGCATAACTCGGGGCATCTGACGTTCGACGCGTGTGTGACGTCGCAGTTCGAACAGCAGCTGCGAGCGGTGTGCGGCCTGCCTTTGGGTTCGACGGAGTTTTACCGACCGGCGGCGATGGCAAACCTGCTTGGTGATGTTTGGGAGAAAGGCGAGCCCGATTGGGCGGCCGCTCTCGATGTGCATGGCGTCAAGCTGCATCTTTACGGCAAATCAGAACCGAGGCCGGGCCGTAAAATGGGACATATTAACGCAACCGCCGCGACCGCCGCTGAGGCTGTCGCCGCCGTACGCGAAGCTCGCCGTCGGCTGCGGATCCATTGACCCGCACTTCGACGCTGTGCGAATATGTGATTGATAGCCTCACACGAGATTATCCGGGAGATGGGGTCTTCCTGAACCAACCGCTTGCAAAAAAGCTGATGACTCCTGTTCATGTGGATCTAAACGTATGGACAGTAATATTTTGCTTGTAGGCATCGGCGGCATTGTCGGCTGCGTCGCACGTTATCTTGTCACAGAGAAAATAATATCCAACTTTCCTTTTGGAACACTGACGGTCAATATTGTCGGCTGTTTTTTGATCGGCGTCATATACGGGCTTGCCGATCAGGGGGCGATGACGGCAGAGCGGCGTATCTTGCTGGCGACTGGGTTTTGCGGCGGGTTTACGACGTTCTCGGCATTTTCGATCGAGACGGTGCGGCTGATGCAGAACGGAGAATTTGCATTGGCGGCGCTTAACGCTGTCGGCAGTGTCGTTATCGGAATGTTCGCGACCTATCTCGGCCTGATGCTTGTCCGCTATGTCGGGTCCTGACTTTTTCATTTTTGGTGAGGTATATGAGAAATGAACAATCCGTGGCATGACGTAAGTTTAGGCAATGATGCACCAGAGATCGTCGAGGCTATCATCGAGATACCGCGCGGCAGCCGTGCCAAATATGAGCTTGATAAGGCGTCGGGGCTTTTGCGGCTCGACCGCGTACTTTATTCATCGGTACATTATCCGGCAAATTACGGTTTTATACCGCAAACACTCGGTGACGATCACGATCCGCTCGATATTTTGGTCATTTCGCAGCTCTCGTTTCAGCCGATGTGCCTTGTCCGGGCAAAGGTGCTGGGCGTAATGCGTATGATCGACTCAGGCGAGGGCGATGATAAGATCATTGCGGTCGCGGCTGACGATGTTTCGGTCAACCACGTAAATTCGATCCGCGAACTGCCGATGTACTTTCACTCGGAACTGCGTCATTTTTTTGAAGAATATAAAACACTCGAGAATAAATCTGTGCTCGTCGAGGACTTTCAGGACGAAACTATCGCCAAGGACATCATTGTCCGGTCGGTCGAACAGTACCGAGAGACCTACGGAGCACGTTAGACACTCGTGACACAAATAGTTTGCTGTAAGGTTTTTTGCCGTCTAAACTAGATATGATGGCCGAAACACTTGCATTTACACGCACCGCCGACAGACAGACGATCTATGCCGAGATCACGCCGCAGATCGAGGCTTTGCTGTCGGGCGAGAGCGATATTACGGCAAATCTCGCCAATACCGCTGCGGTACTAAAACAGGCATTAGGATATTTTTGGGTAGGCTTTTATATCTCAAGAGATGGTGAGCTTGTGCTCGGGCCGTTTCAGGGGCCGATCGCCTGTACGCGCATCGCCTATGATAAGGGCGTCTGCGGCCACGCATACACTACCCGCGAGACTGTCGTTGTGCCTAATGTCGATGAGTTTCCCGGCCACATCGCCTGTGCGTCAGAGTCAAGGTCTGAGATCGTCGTGCCGATATTTAACCGTGACGGCACCATTTTTGGCGTGCTCGATGTTGACAGCGACAAGCTTGCTGATCTGGATGGATCTGATGCAAAGTGCCTCGAGGCGATCGTGCGGATCGTTGAGTCCGCGATCGCTGGAGGTTCTCGATGATCGAGTTCGAATATCCGTTCTGGGCATGGCTGACGTTCTTTGGCGTGCTGTTTGCGGCGCTGTTCGTCGATATCGGCATCGTCAATCGCGGGGCAAAGGCTCCGTCCCGAAAACAGACAGTCATCTGGAGTTTTATCTGGGTCTCGCTCGCATTAGCATTTAATGCGTTCGTATATTGGGTTGTCAGCGGTTTACATGACCAGACAACGGCTTTTTTTAAGGCAAAGGAATTTTTTACGGGTTATCTGATCGAGCTGTCGCTCTCGATCGATAATCTTTTTGTATTTTTACTGATATTCAAATATTTCAAAGTACCCAAAAAATATCAGCATCGAGTGTTGTTCTGGGGAATTTTGATGGCGATGGTGATGCGGCTCGTGATGATATTTGCGGGTGCGCAACTGGTCGAAAGTTTTAATTGGATACTGTATTTTTTCGGTGCTTTCCTGATCTATACGGGCATTAGTATGTTCGGCGAGGATGAGGCTTTTGAGCCTGAGAACAGCTCGATCATAAAACTTACGACCAAATATGTAAGGATCGCGAGACACTACGACGACGAAAGATTCTTTGTCACGATCGACGGCAAACGTACAGGTACGCTGCTGCTGCTGGTGATGATCGTCATAAATGTCGCAGATCTCGTGTTCGCGGTCGATTCGATACCGGCGATATTTGGTATTACGACAGATAAGTTCATAGTTTACACGTCAAATATCTTTGCGATACTCGGATTGCGTACATTCTATTTTCTGCTGGCCGATCTTGCCGAGCGCTTTCATCTGCTTAAATACGGACTTGCGTTCGTGTTGAGCTTTATCGGGTTTAAGATGCTCTTGCCACTTTTTGCTCAAGGTTTGATAATGATTTACGGAGCCGACAGCAGCTCGGCATTTGTGACGCTGGTGCGGAGGTATGAGGCGCACGAGTTCGAGCATCTGATCATCAATGTCTCACTTGCTGTCGTGATCGGTGCTATCCTGTTAGCGGTTGTGCTCTCGCTGATATTTCCGCCAAAGCCGTCACAGGAAACACACAACAGCAAAGACCCGTCGCATGGACGATAAGAATCAGAGCAAATACAAAGCGATCTACGTCGAATGGTGGAACATTCGGCGGAGCAGTATCTATCTGATCGTCGGCATTACGATATTTGCCTCGACGGTCACGGGCGTGGCATGGTACGCGTCAAAGCATGATTGGTTCAACAATACGATCGATGCCGACGCACCAAAAGACTCGGCACGCATCATCTCATTTGAGGGCGAGGTGAGGTTGACGCGTGCGACGACACGCGAGACCATACTTATCACAAAACAGACATACGTCGCGGCGGGCGACACAATTCAGACACAATCTGACGGACGGGCGATCATACAGATGATCGACGGTTCGGTTTACTCGGTCAGGCCCAATAGTACGGTCGTGGTACGCGATACGACATCGCTCTTTGGCGGTAAGAATGTGCGTGTCAGGCTCAATGACGGACAGCTCAATGTGCGCACTGACGAACAGCCTGAGAACGTAAAGAATATCGTTGAGGTCGCTGAGTCTGAGAACCAACTCGGGCCAAAGACCGACGCGAGCTTTAACTCTGACGGTGAGAATGGCGAGATACGCGTCAGCCGCGGCGGTGTCGAGACAACGCTGGGCGGCGAAAAATCGACCATCAGCGCCGACCAATATGCTGCGGTCAACGGCGGACAGCTCTCGGCTAAAGAGAAACTGTTGGTTCCGCCGGTCGCCGTATCGCCGGCAAACTCTGCGCAGATAGTCGATGCAGGCGGCGGCGTCAGTGTTGCATTCAGCTGGCAGGACGGCGAGGGCAGCGGCGGAGCGCAGAGCTATAATCTGCAGGTCGCAAAATCGCCGTGGTTCTCATCAGACGGTATGCTCGTTGACCGCAACGGCCTTGCACAGCATGATTTTAAACTGTCGGGCCTTACACCGGGCACATACTATTGGCGAATTAAGGCAACGGCACGCTCAGGACAGACGACAAATTGGAATGAGGCCGCAAAGTTCAATGTCGTTCGCCGCGACAGCAGTGTACAGATCACGGCAACCGATTGGAATGTCGAAAGTGTCGGCGGCGGAGTTTACCTTCTCAGCGGAAAGACCCGACCGGGAATGGCGGTGCGTGTACTGGGCCGCGAAACATTTGCCTCGTCTGACGGCAGTTTTAAGCTTCAGATAATGTCGCAATCGACAGAGGCATCGGTAGAGATCGGCGACGATCGCGGCAACCGAAGCGGATTTGTCCTCTCACTCAGGAGCGGCAAATTGCTCAAGCGTTACTGATGTCAGCGGTGCAAGGACATACGCACGATCACGGGCCGCGTCCCGAGCGAAGCGTCGGGCGATTAAAGATCGCGTTGGCACTGACCGCGATCTATATGTTCGCTGAGGCGGCGGGCGGTTGGATGGCAAATTCGCTCGCACTGCTTGCGGATGCGGGACATATGTTCACAGACGTCGCGGCACTGTCGCTGACGCTCTTTTCATTTTGGTTCGCATCGCGTCCGGCTACTGAGAAACGTACATTCGGATATTATCGTGCCGAGATACTCGCCGCATTTGTTAATGGCGTCGTGCTAGTGCTGTTGTCCGTCTGGGTCATCTGGGAGGCGGCTTTTCGCTGGTGGTCAGAGCCGGTTGTCAATGGTGCGGATGTGTCGATCGTTGCCCTTGGCGGATTGGCAGTTAACCTGATCGTACTCAAACTGATACACGCCGACCACGACCATGACCTTAATATGCACGGGGCGTGGCTGCATGTAATAGGCGATCTGCTAGGTTCGGTCGCGGCTCTGGTCTCGGGGCTGCTGATATATAAATTTGGCTGGGTCTGGGCCGATGCCGTGACGAGCATCCTGATCAGCGTGATAATCGTCTTTGGCGCGTGGCGGCTGGTGTCCGACTCGATCAACATCCTGCTTGAGGGCACACCGAGGCATATAAAGCTAAAGGATGTCGAGGCGGCGATCGTCGCGACGGCTGGCGTGACGGGCGTACACGACCTTCATGTATGGACGATCTCGTCGGGCATTGACGCTCTTTCGGCGCACATTAATCATAATGACAGCGTCGATCATACAGAGCTGTTAGCGACGGTCAGGACACGTCTGCACGATCAATTTGGCATAGATCATCTGACGATACAGATCGAGACGGCAGGAAAAAATGACGAAACTCTCTACGTCTGTGAGTCAAACACTAACTGCTTTGAGCCGGCACGGCGACACCTTGGTTAGCAAATGCAAAATATCAGGTTAAGATACGGCGGTACAGAGACATCTCTCAAATATGAAGAGGCTCGGTGCGAGGTGCTGAGTGCCCGTCGCGGCGGCCGAGCATTGTCCGACCGCGAGATCGATCTAAAACTCGATGCACCGATCGGATCGGATAGGATCGATGAGGTCGTACAGCCCGGCGAAAGTGTGCTGATCGTCGTGCCAGACGCAACGCGTGAGGTCGGCTGCGGACAGATCGTTAACCTGCTCGTACGCCGTCTGATCGCTAACGGCACGGCACCTTTCGATATCAGGATCATCTTTGCGACCGGCATTCATCGCAAGGTGACGCATCAAGAGCGAGAGTCGATCCTGACACCATTTATCGCACAGCGTATCAAGATGCTCGACCACGACCCGCGTGATATCGCATCGCTCGTGAGGCTCGGCGAGACGAGCAGCGGTATTCCTGTTGAGGTCAACCGTGCGTTAAAAGAGCATGATCGCGTGATCATGATCGGCGGAGTTTCGTTTCATTATTTTGCCGGATTTACCGGCGGGCGAAAGTCGATCGTGCCTGGTTTGGCATCAAACCGCACCGTTGCCGGTACTCATAAACTTGCATTCGATATGCAACGCCTTACACGCCGCGATGGCGTCGATACGGGTGTCCTCGACGGTAACGCCGTCCACGAGGCCTTTGTCGAGGCCGTAAAGATGGTCGATCCGGATCTGGCGATAACGACGATGGTCGATGACGACGGTGCGGTGACAGATGTATTTTTAGGTGATTGGAATGGATCGCATCGGGCGGCATGCGATGCCTTTGCACGTGAGCACACTGTCGAGATCGAGGCCAGGCGTCCGCTCGTTGTAGCAAGCTGCGGCGGCATCCCGCATGATATCGATCTCATTCAGGCGCATAAGAGCCTTGACGCGGCTTCGCGGGCGTGTGCTGACGGCGGCACGATCGTGCTGCTCGCCGAGTGCGGCGACGGTACGGGCAGAGCTGATCTGATGGACTGGTTCGCAGCGGGAAGTTCGGCCGCGATAGCTGAAAAGCTGCGTGAGCGGTATCAGGTAAACGGACAGACCGCGTGGAATTTTATGCGGATCGCCGAGAGGTTCGACGTGCGCATGATGACGCGGCTAAACGACGAAACACTAACCGGCCTGCACGTGAAAAGGATCGACGAAAACGGAATAGATCAGCTTATTGCCGTCGCCGACAGCACCTACATCCTGCCCAAAGGTGCGCGCATTAACATTGTCCTCTCGAAATGATCTCGCAAGCATCGAGCACCGGAACCTCTGAACGTGAGAGATGCACTTAAAATGCCGCTCGCTAAATGAAATAGGATCGTTCTGTCACGATACTAGGGCTTGACGGCAAATGTTCGAGCGATCGAGTCGGTTTCGTTCTGGATGCTGCGAAGACTGTCTTTGCGGCCCTCAAATCTGACGACATAGACGGTCGTGTCATTTGCACGCAAAAAGTAGAACCGTCCGCTCATCGCTCGTCCGCCTTTGACGAACTCAAAATTAAAAACGGTGCCGCGATATCGTCCAGAGAAATTCTCTTCCTTTCCCGGAGCATAGCCGAGCATGAATTGCAGTTTTTGTTCCTCATCATGGATGACGTCAGTGATGAGTGTGTCCTTTTTGACAGTGATCTTGCGGATCTCTAACCTGCCATCGACGCGGTCGCCGTAAACATATTCGACATTGGGATTCGACGCTGATGGAGTTGTGATCTTTTTCCATTTCGAGTCAGGCACAGAAAAGCTGTACTCGACGTTCGGGTCGCTAAAGGTCTCACTCTGTGCGCGCAATTCGGTTGAGGCGAATGCGAGGATCGAGAGCACAAATGCAGTAAGCAGTGCGGACTTTTTCATAATGCGATCTTTCGTTTGCGGTAAATGACAGTTTAGTCAATTATGCGTTCAAATGCGAAGTTTTTGGATGCTTTAATGGGTCGATGTGTTGTATCAGGGCTTTGCAAGAGTCGATGAAACGGTAATATGCGGCGCCATTTTTTCAACAAAATGAAGATCAGATGCGTCTAAATCGTAACCCATAGATGTGAGCCTGTCGGTTATTAAAGGAGACGTGATATGAGGGGTCGATATAGTTTTAAGAATCAATTTGCGGCGGTGCTGACGGCAGCGGCGATGATCTTGCCGGGCATTGCCCGCGGGTCAGAGACAGCGATGACAGAGCAGCCGGTGAGGTCTATGACCGACGATCAAAAGATCGTGCATGTACTCGATCGACTCGGTTTTGGAGCGCGTCCCGGCGATGTCGCAAAGGTCCGTGCGATGGGGCTGAAAAAATATATCGACCGTCAGATGGACCCGTCGAGCATAGACGACTCGGCCGCCGAAGCAAAGGTAAAAGGCATTGAGATCTTTAATATGTCAACGGCCGAAGTTTTTGCTAAATATCCAAATCCGGGCGCTTTGCTGCGCGAGCTTGACGGCAATAAAAAAGGCCAAGCTGCCGCAGTTCAAACACCTGCGGCAAACGATCAGACCGCAGATGCCGACCGAAAGGCACGCCAGGCCGAGCTGCGTGAATATTACAAAAAATACGACCTGCGTCCGGCGAGTACGCTCGTGCCGCAGATCGTCGCCAATCGCCTGCTGCGTGCCGTATATTCTGAGAGACAGCTTCAGGAGGTAATGGTTGATTTTTGGCAAAATCATTTTAATGTTTACTCAGGCAAGGCGGCGGTTCGCTGGTACATTCCGAGTTATGAGCGTGACGTGTTGAGAAAAAATGCGTTAGGCAATTTTAGAGACCTTCTTGCCGGTACAGCCGAACATCCGGCGATGCTTTTCTTTTTAGATAATTTTGAGTCCGTCTCGCCGCAGGCAAAACAGGGCGGCGGCAACACTGCACTCATCGAGCGGATCGAGCGAAACGGCGGCACCCTTTCGCCGATGGCACGCGAGCGGATGAAAGATCGTCTTGGCATTAACGATCAACAACTGGATCAGCGGCTGCAACAGATAAGGACGCGCGCCGAGAATGCGAAAAAAGCACCCAAACGCGGCATCAATGAGAACTATGCCCGCGAGCTTATGGAACTGCATACGCTGGGCGTCGATGGCGGCTACACGCAAAAGGACATCATCGAGGTCGCAAAGTGCTTTACCGGTTGGACGATCGCCGATCCGCGAGGCTATCGAAAGGCGGCGGCAAATGACATCAAAGGCGTTGATGACAGCAAACGGCTTGCGAGGATACAAAAGATCGCAGGTGTGCCGGACGATCTCGAGAGCGGTCAATTCTATTTTAATCCGAACTGGCACGAGCCGGGCCCAAAGATGGTGCTCGGTCAAAAGATCGACGAGGGCGGTATAAAAGACGGCCTAAAGGTCATCGACATCCTTGTCAACAGTCCGGCAACGGCAAAATTTATCGCACGTAAGCTGGCGGTGAAATTTGTCAGTGACACGCCGAGTGACGAACTGGTCACACGTGTCGCCGATGCTTTTCATAACTCAAAGGGCGATATCAAGACGACGCTGAGAGCGATATTCACATCGCCCGAGTTTTACGCGCCTGAGACGTACAGGGCAAAGATCAAGACGCCTTTTGAGCTTGCGGCAAGCTCGATACGCGCGATCGGAGCCGACACTAATGGCGGCCCGTCGATGCTGGCAATGCTCAATAAACTCGGCGAGGTGCCATACGGCTATCAGGCTCCGACAGGTTATCCGGATAAGGCAGACGATTGGGTAAATACAGGTGCATTGCTCGAAAGGCTGAATTTTGCCGTTGCCGTAGCAAGCAACCGCATTCCGGGAACACGGGTCGATCTCAGAGGGTTTGATGCCGCCGACAAGCAAAAGACCTTGGATAAGGCGATCGACGAGATACTTAACGGAGATATTTCGTCCGCGACCAGAGCGAGCCTGCAAAAACAACTCGAACAGCCTTTGCCGGACGTCAAGCCGCCGAATGAGCCTGATGACGACACAGTCGCATCAAATACGCTGGATAATGCGAGATTACCGCGGCGGGCAGCGAGATTGCTGAACCCGAGCGGTGACCCTAACATCTTTAAGGCGGTCAGTCTCGTGCTCGGTTCTCCGGAATTTCAGAGGCAATAGCCACCGCTGTTAGCAATGTGCTTGTGTCAGTCTTATCAGCGGTTTACACTAAGCAGGCTTGGCGGAACAGACCTTACAAAAAAAATGCACGGTCATCGGTGCGACCTCGGCGATAGGCCTGAGGCTCGTACCGATGCTTTTACATCAAGGTTTTGCCGTGACGGCGACCTATCGCGACGAGCCTCTGCTGGCTGATGAATGGAGAGGCGACAGCGCCGTAAACTGTGTTGAGTGCGATCTGACGGCAGAGCGTTTTGATGAGCGGCTCATTTCACCCGTGATGATCTGGCTTGCTCATCTCGATCAGAGCAGATACAACGATCGCGAAGCCGAGGTAAATGTCGCGGCATTTGAACGAATGATAGATGCATGCGGCGATACGCTCGAGCAGCTCATATTTGTTTCGTCAGGCGGCTCGATATACGGTGAACCCGAGAGTCTGCCTATAAGCGAGAGCCACGAGCGTCGTCCGCTATCGTCATACGGAAAGGCAAAGCTCGCGATCGAGGATCTGATCGGCGAACTTAATGGCGTAAAGACCGCGATACTGCGTCCCGGCAACATTTACGGTTTTGAGCGGCCGGGAATGCGGGGCAAGGGCGTGATCGCGGCTTATCTGCGTGCGGTTGACGAAGGCGGCAGATTTACGCTCATTCATAACGGTGTGACGGTGCGCGACCTCATTCATGTCGATGATGTCAGTAAAGCGATAATTGCGGCGCTCAATTCAGGTAAAGACCGTATCGTGTGGAATGTTGCGACCGGCGTCGGTACGTCGATCAGGCAGATACTCGATAAGATCGACAGCGTCATCGGCCGTCGGCCTCAGATCGAGCGCATCGAAAATTACGACTCTGACGTGCTCGAAAATATTTTGGCTATCGACGCGATAACATCTCAGTCAGATTGGCGGCCCGGGATCGCGCTTAGCGACGGCCTGAGCAAAGTGCTCGATCATTGGCGGACGCCACGCGATGATAAAGATCGCTGAGCTTTGCGAGATGAGCTTCGATGCTGAAATTGTCGGCGGCAAACTTGCTGCCGCGACGAGCAAGATCGTTGCGGGCGGCATCGTCGCTCAACAGCGTTGTCAGTTTGTCGGCGAGATCCTTGGGGTCACCGGTCTTAAAAACAGAAGCATACTTGCCGTCTGATGCGACCTCTGCGAGCGGTGCGATGTCAGAGACGACACACGGTTTTGCGGCGAGCATTGCCTCCATCAATGCGATCGGCAGGCCCTCGTGAAAAGACGAAAAGACATAAATGTCCAGCGAGTTAACGACCTTTGCAAGATCGTCTCGTTGACCGAGAAAGTGAACGCGGTCATCCAAGCCGGCATCTGAGACGATACGTCGGCAAACGGCGGCTTTTTCCTCAGCACCATCCTCGACGCGGCCGACGAGTATGAGATGAGCGTCGGGAAATCTTTCGGTGATCTGTACAAAAGCCTCGACCAGCGTCCGCTGATCTTTGCGAGGGGCGGCATAGAAATGGGCGACCATGCCGATCAGTACCGTATCGTCGGCAAGGCCAAGTTCGGACTTTAAGCCATCGCCGTGAAACTCGATCCGCCGTGTATCGACGCCGTTATAGATGACCTCAAAATCCTCGGTGTCGAGCTTTTCCTCATCACGAAGCCACTCGAGCAGGCCGTATGAACACGGAATATTTGCGGCGATACGCGGTGCGAGAAACCATGTCGAATAGCGGTTCTTTGCATCGCCGTAATAACCGGGATAGCTCATGACGTGCTTTGCACGGCGATGATCGGCAAACCATGCGTGAATGCCGCTGACCGCCTGATGCGTATGGACAATGTCGATGCCCTGTTCGCGGATCAGCTTGCGAAACCACATCACGACACGCGGATCGAAAGGCAGGCGACGCTCGAATTTGAAGAAAGGAATGCCTGAATCTTTAAATTCGGACTCGAGCGTACCGCCGCCGGTCGCGGCAAATATGATGTCGATGCCGTTTGCCGCAGCGTTGCGGCACACATCAAGCTCGAGCATTTCGGCGCCGCCGCGGTTAAGTGAATCGAGTGTATGCAGGACTTTCATCTATGGAGCAAAATACCGATTTCCGCCGAGTGCTTTTGACGTTTAACGCCTTTCCACTTAAGTTTTAAACGTATGGAGTCGGATGTTTTCGCAGTAGTTCCATCATACAATCACGCGCCGTTTATCGAAAGATGCGTGCGCTCGATACTGGGACAGTCACTGCATCCGAAAAAGCTGCTTGTCATCGATGACGGTTCGACCGACGGTTCGCCCGCGATAATCGAGCGTGTGCTGAAAGATTGTCCGTACGAAGCCGAGCTGATAGTTCGCGAAAATCGCGGGCTGTGTGCGACGCTAAATCAAGCATTGGAGATGAGCGGTGAAAAATATTTTGCTTATCTCGGATGTGACGATATCTGGTTGCCGCGCTTTTTGGAAAGGCGGCGTGAGATGCTCGAGAGCCGCAAAAACGCAGTGCTGGCTTACGGACACGCTTATCTGATCGATGAGAATGACAACGTTACTGACTCGACGGCGGAACATACGGCGACGTGGGCACATTATCCTGACGGATACGCGAGGCCGATGCTTGTAAAGGGACATTCGCCGATCAGCTCGACAGTGTTTTACCGGCAAAGCGCGCTTGAGGCGGTTCGCTGGAACGAAGGTGCGCGGCTCGAGGACTATGAGATGTATATCAGGCTGATGGATCTCGGCGATTTTGCCTTTGACCCCGAGATATTGTCCGCGTGGCGAGATCACAGCAGCAACACGAGCAAAAACTCTGAAATGATGCTCGATGAGATCATCGAAACTCAAAAACGGAATTTTGACATTTTAGGTGCTACGCGTGAGGAGCTCAAAGAAATGCAGCTCAGGACAAAATTTACCTATGCACGCGAAAGGCTGCAGTACGGTGACAAGGCCGGAGCGATACGTATGGCGAGATCAAGCTGGCGAGGTGCCGATTCGCTGCCGCAGCTGTTAAAGTTCATTATCCGCCTCGCGGTGCCGATGAGCGTTGTCGAAATGAAACGCAGCCGTAAAGAAAAACGTCCGTTGGAGAGTGTCGTAAATTGAGTACAGCAAACAACAACTCGACCGCAATGACACGCATCTTGCCCCGCGGAGCCTTTTCAGTACAGGGGCTGACAGAGATATGGGCGTATCGCGAGCTGCTGTATTTTTTGACGCTGCGGGATATAAAGGTCAGATATAAACAGACGCTGATCGGCGTCGCGTGGGCGATATTGCAGCCGGTCGTGTCAACGGTGATCTTCTCTTTGATCTTTACGGGCTGGGCACGATTTGAAACGGGCGATACGCCTTATCCGCTGTTCGCGATGTGCGGGCTGACGCTCTGGCTCTTTAACCAAAATGCCGTATCGATCTCGAGCAGCAGCTTTGTCAACAACACTAATTTTGTTACCAAGGTCTATTTTCCGCGGTTGATCGTGCCGTTGGCATCGACATTTGCGGCATTGTTCGACCTGCTTTTCAGCATCGCGGTGCTTGCGGTGATGATGGCGTATTATCGCGTTGCTCCGAGTGCGAGTGCGGTCGCCGCACCGCTTTTTTTACTGATCGCATTGGTGTCGGCGGCGGCGATGGGGATATTGCTGTCGGCGCTCAATGTACGGTTTCGCGATGTGAAATTTGCCGTTCCTTTCCTGCTGCAGGTTTGGATGATCGCATCGCCGGTCTTCTATCCCGCGTCGATGATCTCGGCAAAATGGCGTCTCGTATTTGCGGTCAATCCGATGACGGGCGTTGTAGAGGGCTTTCGTGCGGCGTTGTTCGGAATGCCTTTCGATTGGGCAGTGATCGGCGTCTCAGCCGCATCGACACTCGCACTACTGATCATCTCACTCATCATATTCGGACGAATGGAGGACGATTTCGCGGACATCATCTAACCGCCGAACGCAATGATCAAAGCACGAGAACTCACAAAAGAATATGTCCTCGGCGGAGCGGCCACGACATCCATACGAGATGCGCTGACGGCTCTGGTAAAGCGCAAGGCGGTTGACCGTAAGATACTGCGCGCTCTGGACGGCGTTTCATTTGAGATCTCAGAGGGTGAAACGGTCGGCATCATCGGCGGCAATGGTGCCGGCAAATCGACGCTGCTCAAGGTGCTGTCACGCATTACAAAACCTACATACGGAGCGGCCGAGATCGCGGGCCGTGTGGGTTCGCTGCTCGAGGTCGGTACGGGTTTTCATAACGAGTTGAGCGGCCGCGAGAACATTTATCTGAACGGGGCGATCCTCGGAATGAGAAGGTCCGAGATAGACGCGCGTTTTGACGAGATCGTCGCATTCTCAGAGATCGAAAAATTTCTCGATACGCCGGTCAAACATTATTCGAGCGGTATGTATATGCGGCTCGCATTTTCGATCGCGGCTCATCTCGACCCCGAGGTCCTGATCGTCGATGAAGTGCTGGCGGTCGGCGATATGGCGTTTCAAAAGAAATGTCTCGGCAAGATGAGGACCATCGGTGAATCGGGCAGAACGGTGCTCTTTGTCTCGCATGATATGAGCGCGATCTCTCGGCTTTGTTCGCGTGCGATCTGGCTAAAGAGCGGAAAGGTTGCGGCTGACGGTGAGACACGAGAGGTGCTTGACGCGTATCTTCACGAGCAATCGCAGACAGGTGCAGAGCATATTTGGGAAAAGGCGGATCGGCCGGGCGATGATACGGCAAAACTGAATAGTGTGCGTGTGACCGATCGTGACGGCGAAACGACGGCGATCATCGACATTCGACAGCGTGTGTATGTCGAGATGGAATATGAAGTGCTAAAGGATGATAAGCCTCTCGTGCCTAACCTGCACTTTTTCAATGAGCAGAACGTATGTATCTTTGTCACACATGATTGGGGTTCGGAGTGGCGACACAGAGCGAGGCCCCGCGGCACCTATACGAGCCGTGTAGAGATACCGGGCAATTTTTTGGCTGAGGGGTCGATCTATGTCGGTGCCGCACTGACGACGTACCAGCCGCTGGACGTGCATTTTGTCGAGTGGGATGCGGTGCGGTTCACAGTTGCGGACAGCCTCGACGGCGACTCTGCACGCGGTGATTATGCGGGAACTATGCCGGGCATCGTGCGGCCTGTGCTGCATTGGGATACAGAGGCAGCGGGCTGATCACGCCTTTCGTTTCAGATAAAAACAAGCCTGGTCGCCGCGGCTTTCTTTATTAAGCTGTACTGCCTCTCTTGTCCAGGCGTCGATCTGCCGGCGGTCAAAGATGCTGTCGTCACTGACGCCGATAAATGTTCGTTCGTCGTGCATCGAGATGCCCATCATATATTGTTCGCTGCCGTGAAACTGAAACGCCTCTGAGTCATAGACTACGCTCTCGACCCGCAAGCCTGCTTCGTCAGCGATCATTTCAAAGGATCGTTCGGTAAATAAAAAAAGATGCCGCGGCGGATCCAGCTGAACCCAATTGACGCCATATTTTTGCCAGGCATAATTGATCAGAGGTATGCGTATGAGAGCTGTGCCGTCCGGTGACAACAGGCGTGCGATATCATTTAACGCGGCCTTTGGCTCAGGCAGATGCTCGAATGAATGATGGAGCATTATCAGATCGAATGACGGTTCGAGCTGATCGAGAGACCGTTTATAGATGTTGATGCCGCGATACGACACCTCTCGATCGATAAAGGCGTCGGCACCTGTCAGATCACTAAAGCCATAATCGCTCAACCGCCGCAGGAGTTCGCCGCCGCCGCAGCCGTAATCAAGTATCTTTGTATCTAATCTGATCGGATGGGGCGAACTCAAGAGCCATTTTGGAAACCGCTCGGCAAGGTGCGGACGATAATGTGAGAGAAGTTTGCCGACGATGCCGCGGCCGTTAATAAGATAACTGCCGACCGGTCTCATGGCAGCCGTGTCGTGTATTTTTTGGAATGTCGGCGTGTCGATGCTGCGTACCAGCGAGTAGTAGTCAGATGGATAATAAGCCGCAAGGTCAGGTACGCTTGCGATCTGTACCGTGCCGCATGCCGAACATTCGATGTAACTGAACTCTTCGCGTGTGCCGAACATCATCTCACGGGCCGTGTGAGTACGATTTCCATCGGTATTACCGCAGATACGGCACAAATTTGGCATACTAATGAGAGGATAAACGACATTGGCCTGACTTGTGAAACTGCCGCTACGACGCTAATCGTCCGGGCGGGGAAAGGTTTATATAAACAATTGGCAAAACTGACCGCAAAAGGATCGAACGTTAATTACGCTCTGCTGCTGATCGCGGCGGGTATAGCGGCGTTTTTGATAACGGCGAGCCATCGTCCGGATGCGGTGCTCGATCCGCAGTTTTGGGCCGAGGACGGAAAGATGTGGTATCAGCAGGCATATAACAATGGCTGGCTGACCGCATTATTTACACCGGAGGCCGGATACTATCAGACGATCTCACGTATTGTTGCGGCCGCGTCTCTGCTGCTGCCGCTGGCGTGGGCGCCGGCATTCTTTAACATAACGGCGATAACGGCAAAGTCGATCGCAGCGGTATTTATCACATCAAGGCGTATGTCCGACGCGATCCCGGATGTGCGTGCTCGGCTGGTACTTGCTTTTTTTTACGCGGCGATACCGGCATCGTATGAAACCACGGCAAATCTTACTAACGTACAGTGGCACCTGGCTTTACTTGCGTTCCTTATAATTGTCGCTCGTCCGGCGGCGACGTCTGCGGGACGTGTCTTTGACGCGGTCTTTCTCGCACTGTCGGCGCTGAGCGGGCCATTTTGTTTACTGCTTACGCCGATCGCACTTGTGCAGGTAGTGATCCGTCGGACAAAGATGTCGCTTTTGCCGCTCGGCATAATGCTTATCGGCTCATTGATACAGGCATCATCGCTGTTAAGTCACGAGCGGCCCTCGGATCAGATATTGGGCGCGACACCGGCCTTATTCCTCAAGATCCTGGGCGGCCATTGGTTCTTTAACGCGATATTTGGAGATGCTAACTATGCTCGTCTCTTGAACCGTGATCTTTGGAGTACGGGGGCGGCAGCGGCATTTGTCGCGATCGGTGTACTTACGATCGGATATGCATTCCTTAAAGCAAAGAGCGAGCTTCGCCTTTTGATCGTCTTTGCGTGTCTGATCGTAATGACGGCGCTTATAATGCCGGCGATCTCGCGTGACGATCCGCAATGGCAGATAATGGCACGCGAAATGGTCGGGTCACGATATTGGCTGATACCGATCTTCACATTCTTTGCATCTGCGATGTGGATCGCATTCAGATCTAAGGTGCGCGGCATGCGTTACGCTTACGCCGGTGTGCTGATACTGTCACTGACAGGTATCTATGCCGATTGGCGACAGCCGAAGTTTCAGGATCTGAAGTTTCGCGAACACGCGGCCGAGTTTGACGCGGCACCGGCGGGAGCGGTGGTAGTTATACCGATCAATCCTAATTGGGAGATGCGGCTCATCAAGAAATAAATGGATCGTCTGGCCCAATTTATCGATGCGTTACGAACTCGGGGCATTGCGGGTCTTCGTGATGAATGGTCGCGTCTCGGACGTCTGAGGCTTGAGGACAGACGTTATCGTAAGTGGGCATCAGCTAACGCCATCGACGATCGGCGGCGTAAGGTACTCGCTCAACATTCAGCATCTCTCGAACGCAAACCTCTGCTCTCGATCATTCTGCCGGTATATAACGTAGAAGCGAAATGGCTGACGCGGTGCATCGAGTCGGTCAGGTCGCAGATATATGCAGACTGGGAATTGTGCATTGCGGACGATGCCTCGCCAAAGGCTCATATTAAACAGCTGATCGAGAGCTATGCGGCAAAGGATGAGCGGATCAGAGCGGTATTTCGTAAAGAGAACGGGCATATTTCAGCGGCGTCTAATTCTGCACTTGAGGTCGCGTCGGGCGAGTTTGCGGTGCTGCTGGATCATGATGACGAGCTTACCGAGGATGCTCTTTTTTGGGTTGCAAAGGAGATCGTCGATCATCCTGATACGGCAATGATATACAGCAACGAGGACACCATCGATGAGAACGGAGAACTGAAGACACCGCGATTCAAACCTGACTTTAGCCCGGATCTGATGTGTTCGGTAAATATGGTCACGCATCTTTCTGCGTATCGTATGGATATCGTGAGAAATATCGGCGGATTTCGAAAAGGGCTTGAGGGCAGTCAGGACTATGATCTTGCACTTAGAGTGATCGAGCAGATAGAGCCGCGACAGATACGCCACATACCGCGTGTACTTTATCATTGGCGTGCGATCGAAGGGTCAGTTGCCCTTAGCGGCGGCGAAAAGCCGTATGCCCACGAGCGCGCCCGGCGGGCGATCAGAGAACATCACGAGAGACTCGGCCGCAGAGTATCTGTCGAGGAAACTATCTACGACCTTCACCGCATCAGGTATGAGATGCCGTCGCCGCAGCCAAAGGTTTCGATATTCGTCGTGAGATCGGACGAAATTGTCGCTGACCTCAGTGAGATCGAGACTATGATCGACTATGACGATCTGGAGATCACTCTCGTAGATGCACGGCAAAATGCTGCCGAAGTGCTGGACAAAGCGGTCAGGAGATCTGACGGCAAGGTTATCTGCCTGATCAGAGCTGGCATCATTCCGACCGGACGCGGACGGCTGCATGAACTCGTCAGCTTTGCGATACAGCCGCAGATAGGATGTGTCGGCGGAAAGGTGGTCGATCGCTTTGGTACGACGGTCGATGGCGGCCGTATCATCGGCGGCGGCAACATCTCGAATATCGCTCATCGAGGCTATACATCGGGTCAAGGCGGCAATATGCTTCGAAATGTAGTGATCGGCAATTACTCGGCAGTATCGGGTTCGGTGCTTGCGATGAGGCGTGATGTTTACGAGAGTGTCGGCGGATTTAATTATGACGATCTTTGCCGTTCGCTTTATGTTGAGGATCTGTGTTTGCGGTTAGGTGAGGCAGGACTGCGTATAGTACACGATCCGTATGCGGAATTTAGGCTCTCACGGCACTCACGAATAAAAGATGAGATCGATCCCGCAGATGCCGCATATTTTAAAACCCGTTGGAAAGAGGTTGTTGAGCGTGACCCTTTCTGCGATCCGAATCTTAAACGCGACGGTTCGTTTACGCTCGATGAGAGAGTGTGAACGAACCGTCTGATATTTCGCGATATATCCCGCGTCTATACTAATGCGAAACGATCGCTTCGAGGCCGGTGATGGATTCGAGTTCGGCTTCTTCGCGTTCCCATTCTTCGTTGCGGAAAGCATTTTCCCATCTGGCGATGACGACGGTTGCGAGACAGTTGCCGATAACGTTGGTCATCGTGCGTGCCATGTCCATCAGTTCATCGACACCGAGGATGAGCAGAACGCCCTCGGCAGGCAGGCCGAACGAAGAGAGCGTGCCCAACAAGATCACTAACGAAGCACGGGGAACGCCGGCGACGCCCTTTGACGTTAGCATAAGCGTTACGAGCATCAGTATCTGCTGTTCCCAATGTGTCGAAAATTCGGCAAGCGGGCTTTTTGCCGCCTGTGCGACAAATATCGCGGCAAGCGACAGATAGAGTGTCGTGCCGTCGAGATTAAAGCTGTAGCCCGTCGGCAGGACAAAGCCGACAATGCGACGCGGTACGCCGAGTCGAGCGAGATTTTCCATTGCTTTTGGCAATGCGGATTCGCTTGAGGTCGTCGCGAATGCGATCGTCGCGGGTGTTTTGACGGCGTTGAAAAAATCTTTGATCGGTATCTTGAAAATAAGTGCGATCGGCAGCAGTACGGCCGCAACAAAAAATATCAGTGCGCCGTAGAGTGTCAATATCAGCTTACCCAAATTCATCAAAACACCGAGGCCCTGTTCGTTATGAGCGATCGTGTACGCCATCGCGGCGCCGACGCCGACAGGTGCGAATTTCATTATGAACTCGGTAAATTTGAACATAATGTCCGCCAGCGACTGACACCAATCGACGACAGGCTTTGCCTTTTCGCCGATGGCGGTCACGGCGAGAGCAAAGATCACCGAGAATATAACGATCTGCAACACATCGCCCTCGGCCATCGCCTTGATGATAGATGTCGGCGAAAGGTGGGCGATGATCTCGCCGAATGTCGTCGGTTTGCCGGGCGGATCGGCGGCGGTCAGGCCTTTAGAAACAGCGTCGGCGGCCGCGGCTGATCTTTCGACGGCGATGTTTGCCTGCACCTGGGCTTCGATAGCTGCGGCGGGATCGGTCGGCGCCTTTGCCAACAGTTCGCGTGCCTTGGCAATGGCGGCGTCAGCCTCGGCGTTGTAGTCCTGTGCCTTTTTGGCGAATGTGCTCTTGTCTTCGCTTTTGGTCACGCCAGCGAGCGAAACTCCGTCGCCCGGACGTGTGATGTTTACCGCCGCAAGGCCGATAACGAGAGCCAATGTCGTCACGATCTCAAAATAAAGCAGCGATTTGGCTCCGATGCGTCCGACCTGTTTGATGTCGCCCGTGCCCGAAATACCCACGACCAGAGTCGCGAATATGAGCGGTGCAATGATCGATTTGATCAGGTTAAGAAACAGCGTCGAGAGCGAGCGGATAAGGCTAAGCAAAGATTGCGACTCAATGCCAAAGACATGGTGGTCAGGCGACGACATCTCAAGTTCGCGAATGAGCCAACCGGCAAAAATACCGATCACAAGCCCTATCATGATCTTCCAGGTCAATGAGATCTTTGGAAATTTCATAATTCATCGTCCGTTGCAGCGTACGCCTTACGCCATGTTTCGGAGCCAAAGGGAAAGTGCCCGACAATATGTGTAGTTTGGTGGAGATTCTAGCACAGAATTGGTGATTTCGAGAATTGAACCGGCACCCGTTGGAAGGTTGGGTACTGAGGCAGCACTACTGCTAAAGATATTTGGACAATGATGCCAGTAAACACGCTCTTGTAAGAGCTATAGACTGCGGAGTAACTGGTCTTCTTTTTCTGCTGGAAGTTTCCCGACCCAGACAGATTTAACAGATCCATCCATGTTGAGATCGATAATTGTCGGTGTCGCGTCAACCTTTATATTGGAAAAAGATAGCACGAGAACATTCTCGAAATGTGGGTTCATTGATTCGATGAATGCAGAATTTTTAGGATCAGCCTTCTCGAAAAGAGCAATAACGCGAATATTCTTGGAGTTCGCAGTTAGCAAAAGTCGTTGATAAAAATCCCTGCTGTCCTCACAAAAAGGGCAGTCGTTTCTTAAAGCAACTAGGAGAGTTCGTTCTGCTTTATCTTGGGTGATACTGGGAATTTCGAGTTTCTCACCAATGGTGGGCTGCTGTGCATGGGCCGTTCCGAAGAAATAACCGCGAACTAGAAAGCCGACCAGTATTACAGCGAGGCCAACGATAGCAATATTTGCGAGATTTTCAAGCGACTTCGAAGCTTTCATTTGACCTTACCATCTGATGACAAAATAGAGCCAGCCAGGATCATCTCGATCTGGAGTTTAAGGTAAAGCGGCTGGGCCCGGCTTGCGCTCGATGTCGAGATGCCCCAGTTGTTCTTAGAAAGTTGTCCGAGTTGCGAAGGCACGGATATCTGACCTACGGTAATATCAAGGTCCGAATCTTCGAAATTGAGGTCTCCGATTGAGCTGGTAAACAAAAGTGAGCGGTCATCTTTTTTGGCCGAGTCGTCCTTCAAGTGACGGGAGATATCGATAGCGTTATCGAAGTAGTCAAGAGTGGTAGTCTTGTTGAACCGCAGCATCGAACTGGCCAGATCGAGAGCCAGCTGAAGCTTGTAGTTCGATGGACCGGATTTAAGCAACGCTGTAGACGCATCTTCCAGAAATGCCTGTGCTATCTGCGGACTCTTTTCTACTCCGGCTAGCCCCATGAGTGCCCATGCTCGTATCTCGGAGCGGGAAATGGTATTGATGAGCTTGTCGGTATCAACCTCGGTCTTTTTTTCAACGGCAATCTCGATCTGCGCCAGCTTGATGTAATCCCGAAGCGTTGCTTTAAGATCCATGTCCGAAAGCCTGTCGGCAATTTTGCCCGTAGTACTAAGTGAATCCGCCTTCTCTCTCATCCTTCGGCTAAGGAGAAAAGACGCAATCTTACATAGCCGCTTGTCTCGTTCTTTCGATCCTATTGTCTTCTCGGCATTTTCTATCTGTTTATCGATAGTGAGGCGGCTCAGCAGTGGGTCGGACAGAGCGTCGCTTGGTATTAGGCTCTCAAGATCGTCGAGTGTCGCATCGAGGATAGCCATATCAACAGGCATAAACTGCTGAACAAAGGGTCGAAGCACCAACGCATAGATCCGATAGATCCCGATGAGATCGTCTGGAGATTGTTTTCCAACCGGCTGAGGAGAATTTTGCAGAATAACAATCTGTCGGACAGATGTCAGGAGAAACTGTAATAATACCGAGCGATCCTCCGCGGTGGCGGATGAGCCGAAAAGTAGGCTTATGACCGCGCAAATATCCAGAGGGTCGTTGGTTGTACGGTCCCGAACGTACGCTTCCACGCCAAGGTATAGTTTCCTTACGAGATCGCCTCGATCGGAGGCTGCCAGCTCATCTGATAAGGGCCTCAGCTCGGCGGAAATGGTATTTGTAGACTGGAGACTGGTCAATGCGACAGCAACGGCCTGTTCAGGATCATTTTTGACTATGCTAAGAGCAGTCCGAACTGTGACATCTGCTTTTTGACGGTCTGTTGCGGGAGGAGAGTCGCTAGGGGTCGTATCATCGTCGGGTTTTTCTTTAGTGATCTCTTTCCGCCACTTTGCGGCACGAGCAGGATCCTTTCTTGCTGCGATCTCGATAATACGCTTGCGGATCGAGTCCCGAAAATACTCATTATCGATCTTATCCGAAAATGTGTCTCGCCAGGATCGGTCGAGCAGTTGCAAGGCCATTTTGTCGTCGTGGGGCCACAACATCTCGGACGTACCGATCTCGATATAGAGTTTTTGACGAATATCGACAAGCTCGGCAGATTGCTGTCCGACTTGAAGAACGAGATCCAAGGCTTGGGCCGCAAGTAATTTATCGTCTCCTAGAACTGCCGTCGTCTTCTTAACGGGGGATTGTTGCGGAATGACCTGCGAGAAGAGGGCAAGTAAAAGTATGCAAAAAATAATGTTGAGAGAACGCATATTTGGGGACCAGGAGAAAGGAAACTATTTCTCCCGGTCTTTCAGATAAAGATTTGAACCGAGTGCTGCCTCAGCGAACTTCTAATGGGTGCACGTGTAGTCGCCGTTGACACAGTATAAAAATGCATCATCGCAATTCTGTGGATTGCCCACCTGGTTCCTGCATTTATTATATTGACACTGGCACCTCTGGCAAGTATTTCCACTGCAACCATCTAAATTACCGTAAACTTTGGTGTTTGCGGTAACTACGTAGATGCCTATGACGAGCGCAATCGATAAAAGTAACTTAGCAAAAATTTTCATTGGAAGTCCTCCTTTTGGAAAAAGATTAAATTTTGGATAAGGCATTGGTATTCTACTCTCTCTCTCTCTCTCTCTCTAGCTGTCAAGGATTTTTTTGTTCGGGTAGGTCAATACCGTTCGAGTTACCCTACATAGCTAGTTATCTTGGAAAAAATATCGACGCAATTTATAGTTATAGTAATGTTCGAATCCATCCATTTCAGGTCCGGTGGGCGTAAGGCGACAAATGCGTCGAGGCCGGAGGTTATTTCGGCGTTGAAAGAGATCGTTGGCGATGAGAATGTGATCGTCGATCCGGAGCGAGTTGAGCCGTATGGCGCAGATGCGGTGAAAGAGAAATTTCCGCCCGAGGCGGTCGTGTTTCCGGCGACGACGGCCGAGATGTCGGCGATATTAAAGCTGGCTAATGATGTCGTATTTCCGATAACGGCACGCGGCGGCGGTGTCGGCTACACGGGCGGTGCGGTTCCGATCGACGGCGGTATCGTGATCGGCACCGACCGGATGAACAAGATCATAGAGATCAACGCAGACGACCTATACGCAGTGTGTCAGCCCGGCATACGAACCTTTGCATTACAGCAGGCTGCCGAGCAGCAGGGGCTGATGTTCGCACCTGATCCGGCCAGTTACAAGGACAGTTTTATCGGCGGCAACATCGCAGAAAATGCGGGCGGTATGCGCACGCCAAAGTACGGCGTGACCAAGCATCACGTACTTGGCCTCGAGGTCGTGACGGCGACAGGTGAGATCATTCGCACGGGCGGTAAGACGGTCAAGAATGTAGTCGGGTTTGATCTGACCGGCCTTATGTGCGGCAGCGAAGGCATGCTGGGTATAATCACCGAGGCGACGCTTAAGCTGCTGCCGATGCCCGAGGCGACATCGACCGTTCGTGCCAATTTTACATCGATGGAAGCGGCGTGCAAGGTTTTGACAAAATTTACTCCGCACGGCCTTTTGCCGATGGCGATGGAGGTCATCGACAAGTTTTGCGTTGCCGCGATCGAGGAGAATTTTGCTTTCGGATTGTCCAAAGACGCGGGAGCGATACTGATCGTCGCGGTCGATGGTTCGCGCGACGAGGTCGAGCGTAACGCCGCTCTGATCGAACGCATCATCGGCGAGAATGGCGGCTTTGACATTCTGCGGGCAAGGTCAAAGGAAGAGGAGGACAAACTCTGGGATGTCAGACGTGCCATATCACCCAGCCTGATGAAATACGGCACGCTGAAAATTAACGAGGATGTCGTCGTGCCGCGTTCAAAGGTGCCCGAGCTAGTTGCCCGTATCGAAGAGATCGGAAAAAGCCACGATACCTTTGTCGCGAACTTTGGACACGCGGGTGACGGCAATATACACGTCAATTTTGTCGTTGACCGCGACAATGCCGACGCGGTTGCACGAGCCAGACAATGTGTTTCAGAGACGTTTCAGCTGTCCGTCAATCTGGGCGGCACGATCAGCGGCGAACACGGCATCGGCTATGTCAAATCGCAATATCTCGATTACGCCATCGATGCTCCGACCCTCGAAGTGATGAAAGGGATCAAACACGTCTTTGACCCCAAAGGGATCCTCAACCCGGGTAAGATGTTCGTTTAAACAAATATGAGGGTTTTAGGTGCTATAATCCTCGCGGAAGGTTAAGGGCCGGGCGAGCACCTGTTACAAAACGATCAGGCTGATTCCCAACAGTGAAAAGCTGAAACCTGCATCAAAGATCCTTATGAAGTGACCAAGAAAGGTGACAATAAAAAGTCTCGGCGGAATGGCGGGAATATCTTCAAATTTTTTGGAATATATAAGAGAGTAAGTGAGCCGATCTAAACAGTTCGAATAATGAAAAGATAGATGCCTGTCCGGGCCTAGGCACATTTACTTGAGAATGAGAATTGAGGTTGCTTGATACCTATGGTTTATTCTCTTTATACAGTGAGGAAGTTAAATTCAATGCTGTCGCAAGAAAGTTATATATAAGATCTCGTAATAGGATAGTTACAAACTATATTTTTGCGTTTGAGAGTTTTGAGAAAAGAATTTTGAACAGGATGTAATGCTGCATAAGATGGATATAAGTTTGGTTAGAGCAGTACAATCATTTGATCAATGACGAGATATATTTCAAATCGGATAACGGTAAATCCGGAACAATGCGGCGGGCGTCCGTGCATTCGCGGAATGCGGATACGTGTATCTGATGTGCTCGATCTATTTGCAGCGGGTTTAACAGCAGAGCAGATCCTCGAAGAAATGCCTGATCTTGAAGCGGAAGATCTTCAGGCTGCTTTGCAATACGCATCAAGCAAGGTCAGTCACTCGATCCTATTGGCGGCATGATGATCTGGATCGATGCTCAGCTTTCTCCGGCGATTGCTATATGGATCGTGGAGGAATTTGGAATAGACGCGAGACCGTTGCGAGATCTTGGACTGCGTGATTCCGAAGATGAAGAAATATTTCAGTCAGCACGCAAAGCAGATGCTGTTGTGATGACAAAAGACAGTGATTTCGTATTACTGTTAGAGCGTTATGGGCCGCCGCCAAAGATCATTTTGCTTACCTGCGGCAATACTTCGAACGAGAGAATTAAACAAATTCTCAGAACATCTCTTAAAAATGTACTCAACTTAATGGCTAATGGCGAAGATCTTGTTGAGATATATTAAAAATAAAAGTGCATATCTAATATTAGTACGGTATATCAGCTTCTAAATATCAGTAAGTCCCAACTTTTAGATCTTAAAGGCGACCTCGATCCTGTTAAAGATGTTCATTCAGAGCATCTTGATCTGTGGTAAAGTTACGTTTAAAAGCAGATATTGGGGCGCGTGTGAGGAGTTTTTTTGTGATGGTCAGATATTTTTTTCTGATGGCGGGTCTGTTTGTTTTGGGCGGGGCGTTTGCGGGAGCGGCAGCGGCTCAGGACAAGACGATCATACTCGTTCGTCATGCGGAAAAAGGTATCGATACCGAGCAGAATGGCGATCCGCCGCTGTCTGAGGCAGGCAGCGAAAGGGCAAAGCGTTTTGCAAAGCGGATCGCGGGACTGCGGCCCGGAGCATTTTACGCAAGCGAGTATAAGCGAACAAAAGAGACGATCGACCCCATCGCCCGCAAACGAGGCAAGGCCGTCGAGACCTATGACACACGCGGGCTTAGAGACCTGGTCAATAATGTGATGGCCTCAAAGATCAAACGCATCGTCATCGCTGGCCACTCTAACACCATTCCGATGATCGCCAACGAGCTTATCAATAAAAAGCTCTTTCGCGATATGGACGAATCGGAGTTTGCCGTGATCTGGATAATACGCATACGGGACGGGCAGTTCAAGAGTGCAAAGTTGCTGCCATATTAGTGATAAAAAATGGAGGCGGATATGAATATACCCGATGGATATCAGGGCGTGATGCCCTATCTGATGTTGGATGATGCGGCGGCATTTATCGAGTTTGTCAAAGAAGTGTTCGATGCCGAGGTCAAGATGCTGGAAATGGGCGAGGACGGCAAACCTCGACATTGTGAGGTCATCATATCAGACAGCGTAATAATGTTCTCAAATACCCGCGACGCATGGGAACCGGCGACAGCGAATATGTTCGTCTATGTCGATGATGCCGACGCGAGATATAAAAAAGCGGTCGATGCAGGTTCAAGATCGATAATGCCGCCCGCCGATCAGGAATACGGCCGCAGCTGCGGCGTCGAGGATCCGCACGGCAATGTTTGGTGGATCACGACGGCTTAAACTAACGGCTTGACGATCTGCCGCCGGCAGTATTTAAGCCGCATAACAAATGAGTAATGCTGAGGGGATCAGTTAGATGCTGACCTTGTTACCGATAGCATTACCGGTGCGGATAATATTTTCTTTAAAGAGATATTTCAGCTATCTCTATTTCTTAGTGCCTCCTCGGGCAAAGTAGCCTTGGCGGTGAGTGAGTTTGACCTTGTCACGCACGAGATCGGGATTTGCGAGCTGGATCTCGATCGTTCGGTACGAACCGTCGCGATCTTGATTAGAAGGCTCGTAGGCGACGAGATACTGTGAACGCATTTCTTCCTCGATCTGTTTAAAAGCTTGGCGAAGTTCGTTCTCATCGCGAGGAAAAAATGCTCGTCCGCCGGTTCGTTCAGACACCTTGTTGAGCGAGCTTTTATCAACGCCGCCGTAAAAATTGTCGCCGATGCCGATCGAGTAGATGATCGCCTCGGCCTTGACCGCCGCAGAGACGGCCTCGTCCAGCTTCTTTTGGCCTGAGGTGTTGTTGCCGTCGGTCAGCAAAATGATTGCCCGCCGAGTACGCTCGGGTGCAGGGCCGAGAACCTCGTCTGAGGTTACCCAGATGGCGTCCCAGATCGCGGTCGAGCCAGCGATATTCTGATTGCGGCCGGACAGCGGCGGTGTGCCTGGAATGCCGCCGCCGCCGGTGGCGACGACGCCTCCGCCGATGTAACCTGACGGCGGGACGAATTTCACGCTGTCGATCGCACGGCGAAGCCGAGGCAGATTATTGGTCATATCCTGTTCGAGCGTCGTTTCGCCGGTGAATGATATTATCGAAACCTCATCTTTGGCGGGACGCATCACTGATTCGAGAAATGACGATGCGGCTTCCTTTTGCTCGGGCAGTGTACGCTGCTGTGAGACGCTCGTGTCGATCAGGATCGAGATGCTCATCGGCAGATCGACCTGACGCGCAAATGTCGTTATCTCTTGCGGTTGGCCATTCTCTAAAAGGCGAATGTCGCTCTGTTTGAGATCGGTCATCAGGCGGCGGCTGCGGTCCTGAGCGGTAAAGAGCACATTCACGACCTCGGTATCGACCCTGATCACCTCATCATCCGGATCCGGCGTCGGCGTTGGCGTCGGAGATGCTTTTGCCGAGCCGGCGTTCTGTGCCGAGACGCCGAGGCTAAAAAATATCGAGACCGCAAAAAATAAAGCGGCCAATGACAGTGTGATCAGCTTATGGGTTTTTAACATCTGGTGACCTCTACTTCAGGTTGTCCTTGATAGCCCTGTAGCTGGACTTGGTACGGATCTTATATTTCTTTGCGTTGTCCTTGTTTCTAAATTTGACCTCGATCTTACGCAGGCGGCCATCATAGGACTGGTCAGCCGGTTTGTAAGTAATGATGTACTGTCCGCGCAGTTCCTCAGAGATCTTGGTAAAAGAGCGTTCGAGAGCGAGCATATCGCCGGTGAAAAAGACCGAACCGCCGGTCTCTTCGCAAAGTTTGGTGAGTTCCTTATCACCTGCGTCTTTGACAGTGCCGGCATCGACGCCCGGTACTGTGCCGAGAAATCCTGCTTTGGTCGAGATCGCGAATATCGTGGTCTCAGTACGCTGAGCGATGTCGATCGCATCTTTCAGATCGGCACGGCTATAGGTGTCGTCGCCGTCAGTGATGAGCACTAGCACACGCCTGCCGGGCACACCGCGGAGCTTTTCATCACAAAACTGCCATACGGCATCATACAGAGCGGTTTGCGAACCGGTCTTGCCGACCTTATCAACCGCTGTATCGAGCAGATCGAGCTTGTCGGTAAAATCCTGTCGCAGGTTTACCTCATGATCAAATGTCATGAATGCTGCTTTGTCCTTGCGAAGCCGTGTAACTGTGTAAATAAAATTCTTTGCAGCCTCTTTTTCAAAATTGAGTTTGCCGGCCGTCGAGGGCGACGTGTCCATCAAAACACCGACATAGACGGGCGGATTTGTCTTTTCATCAGAAAAGAACGTAACCTCTTGAAGTACACCATCCTCATATACGTCAAAGTCATTGCGGCCGAGGCCGGAGATGAGTGCTTTTTTGTCGCCGAGCACCGTTACCGGCAGACGGACCTCAAAGGTCTTTGACGCACCGGTATCATCGCTCACGTAGGGCGTAGGGGTTGGTGTCGGGCCGGGTTTGGAGAGGGCGGGGCCGCTGTTGGCCTGCATATACGTCGCGACGGCGGCAATGGTTATCAGCACGGACACTGCTGCCAATTTCAATAATTTAGCTATCATAGGTCAGGGACAAAACAATAATTTCGATGCGGCTGATGCCGCGCCTGTTGCCTTTTAGGGTCAAGCGCTCAGTATAGCAAAAGGTACGGTAAATGCCGCCATTAGGTGATGCTCATGATATATCCAACGCGACAGTAATTAAGTTGCAAGGTACACTAAAGACTATGAATCCGAATATTTTCAGGGAATATGACATTAGAGGCATCGTCGGCGATCATCTGACCGATGATATTGTGGCAACGCTCGGCAAGGCGATCGGCACCTTTTTGATCCGAAACGGTGCAAAGAGGATCGCGGTCGGCTATGACGCTCGTGCGAGTTCGCCGAGGTTTTGCGATCTGTTGGCTAAGGGGTTCAATTCGTGCGGATGCGACGTAGTGCTGATCGGAATGGTGCCGACACCTGTGCTGTACCACACGGTCTTTACAAAAGATGTCGATGGCGGCGTGATGATAACAGGGTCGCACAACCCGCCGGATCATAATGGTTTTAAGATCTGTTTGGGCAAGGCGGCGTTATTCGGCTCGCAGATACAGGAGATAAAAGAGATGGCTCTAAGCGGTAAGTTTGCTTTGGGCGAGGGCGATATTCAACAGATGGATGTGCTTGCGGATTATTGCGACGATATCACTTCGCGCATAAGCCTCGGTGAGCGAAAGATAAAGGCTGTCGTCGATGCGGGTAACGGTATGGGCGGCGTTACGGCCGATCCGATCTACGAGCGTCTCGGCATCGAGATGGTCAAACTGTTTATCGAACCTGATCCTGCCTTTCCAAACCATCATCCGGATCCGACAGTTGTCGAAAATCTCGATGATACGATCGCCGCCGTCAAGAGCAGCGGTGCTGATCTGGGTATTGCCTTTGACGGTGACGGCGACCGGATCGGTGTCGTCGATGAAACGGGCCGCATTATTTGGGGCGATGAACTGATGGTGCTGCTCTCGCGTTCGGTGCTCGCCGAACATCCCGGAGCGACGATCATCGGTGAGGTGAAATGTTCGCAAAACTTATTTGACGATATCGCTCGACACGGCGGCATACCTATTATGTGGAAAGCCGGGCACTCGCTCATCAAATCGAAAATGAAAGAGACACACGCCGCACTTGCGGGCGAGATGAGCGGGCACATCTTTTTTGCAGATAGGTTTTACGGTTTCGATGATGCAGCCTATGCGGGAGCGAGAGTGATCGAGATACTGTCTGGAACTGACAAACCGCTGTCGCAGCTTTTAGCCGATCTGCCGAAGACATTTTCGACGCCCGAACTGCGTGTAGATTGTCCTGATGAGACAAAATTCGGCATAGTGAAGAGCGTTGCCGAGCATTTTGCAAGAGAGCGAAAGGTCGATACGACCGACGGAGCGAGGATCTCGTTCGAACACGGCTGGGGCCTCGTGAGAGCGTCGAATACGCAGGCGATACTCGTCCTAAGATTCGAAGCCGATTCGCAGGAGCATCTCGACGAGATCAGGAATGAGGTCGAAGAGACCGTGGCCGAATTTATCGGCGGACGCTAGGCTTTGCAAAAACTGTCTTGATGCTTAAATAGTTTTGGGGAATACACTCATCAATGAGTGTATTCCCCAAAAATTCATTTATCTCAGCAATTTGTTAATTGCGTGTGTAAACGATCGTCTGACCGTCGGTCGATGAGACCGTGCGGAATCCGTTGCCCTGACGCACGACCTTAGAGGTGTATGGTCCCATGCGGAGCGACGAGCCATTCATTGTGCCGTAAGACATTTGATTGCCGACAGTTACGGTTACACGGCCATTATTCTCAACCCTCATATAGATCGGCGAGCCGTCCATCGGGTTTGCGGCCGAAAAATTACCGATAGCCCAGCTTGACGGACGTCCGACGCTGCCGTCCCAGCTGCCCGAGCCGCCCGGATTCCAAATGCCGCCGCCATTGTTCCAGCTGTTACGGCTGTAGTTGATGGTTTCGCCATTCATGGTGCTGACAGTACGGATGCCGCTATTCCACTGCGAAACGCGAGCCGAGTTGCCGTTAAAATAGAGAAGGCCGCGGTTGTATGTTCCGTAGTTGTTGCCGCCGTTGACATTAGAGGTCGCACGTCCGCTGCCGTCGATGGTCAGCATGATCTGCTCACCGTTGGGGCCGCGTCCGTAAAATGTGCCTTGTGCCCAGGTCGGAGGTGCGGACATCTGGCCGCTGCCATTCCAACCGCCGTTGCCGCCGTTCCAGCCTGTATTGCCGCCGCCATTCCAACCGCCGCCGGCGATGCCGGGCATATCAAAGGTGTCGGCAAGAGTATTAAGATCATTACGCAGCTGCTGCCACTGACGCTCGACCGAGCGTTGGAAAGGAAGCCTGTTGATCATGTTGTTGACCGGCTGCGAAGCGTTGATCGTGCTCTGCACATCGTTGCGCGTGTCCCACCAGTTGCGGTTGCGGTCAAAATTACGGCGAAGCGTTGTGACCGTGCGGTCAAAATCTTTTACGTTCTGATTAAATTGGTCCTCGACCTTTGTACCGTTGAGACGGCTGGCATCAAGTGCCTTGTCAAAGTCGCGCCGAAAATTTGCACTGCTGGTTTCCATGCGGCGGATGATGTCGCTAACCTGCTGTTTTGAATATTTGTTCTGATAACGTAAGCCTTGTGCATTGGCAGTGAGCGGTAAAATAAATGCCGCTGCAGCCATTATTGCCGCAAAGCCGATAAAGCGTTTAATATTTAACATTTTCGATTCCTCCTGACGGTTTTCAAATAAAAGTACGGCCCCAATGAGCCTGACACTTGGATTCACCTTTGTTTGCAAGGTTTGCAGATAAAATCCAATTTTAGTTATAAGAAATTGAAACTATCATCGAGTATATTAGACTTCCATAGTGCGCATCAAGCATTTATGAAACTCACAGACCTAGATTTTGACCTTCCGGACGAACAAATAGCACAGATGCCGCCTGCCGGGCGCTCGACATCGCGAATGCTCACCGTAGATCGCAATGACCGTGTTATCACCGATCGCGTTTTTACCGATATTACCGAAATGATCGGTGCCGGCGATGTGGTCGTCGTTAATAATACAAAGGTATTTCCGGCGAGACTGTACGGCAAAAGCGAAACAGGAGCGGCGATCGAGATCTTTTTGGCAGAAGAGATCGGCGACAACCGCTGGGAGGTGCTTGCGCGTCCGGCGCGTCGGCTCAAGGCGGGAAAGAAAGTTATCTTTGCCGACGATCTCACCGCCGTCGTGGTCGAGAGAACGGCTGACGGCCGTGTGATCGTCGATCTTAAAGCCGACGGAGATCTCTTTGAGATCATCGACCGCATTGGTACGACGCCGCTGCCGCCATATATCAAACGCGACGCGACGGCCATCGACACTGATCGCGAACGCTATCAGACGGTCTATGCAAGCGACCGCGGAGCGATCGCAGCACCGACGGCGGGGCTGCATTTTACGCCCGAGATCCTTTCAGAGATAAAGGCGAATGGGGCTGAGATCATCGAGATCACGCTACATGTCGGATATGGCACATTTGAACCGGTAAGGGTCGATGACATCAGCGAACACACAGTCTCGACAGAGCGATATTTGGTCTCAAACGATGCGGCTGAGAGATTAAATGCCGCGATCTCGAGCGGAAAGCGGATCATAGCTGTCGGCACAACGACGACGCGTGCGCTCGAAAGTCAGATGACGAACTACGGCAGATTTGAGGCCGGAGGCCATATAGCCGATCTGACGATCACGCCGGGCTACGAGTTCAAAGCAGTGTCGGCACTCGTTACAAACTTTCATCTGCCAAAAAGTTCGCTGCTGATACTGACGGCGACCTTTGGCGGGCATGACCTGATAATGCGTGCATATAAACACGCGGTCGGTGCGGGCTATAGATTTTACAGTTACGGCGACTGTATGTTCATAATCTAAAGAACGTATAAATTTTGTAAGATAATTATTTCTGATCTAACGTAATGGCCGTTATCGAACGCATACTAAATTTTTTTGGGCCTGCGGCTGTCGCAGTTCCCGAACCTGTCGTGCCTGCTCCGCACACAGTATATGCAATACGGCCTCTTACAGATGAGCAGCTGAAAGAAGTGATGCGGCTCAATTTACGCTGTTTTCCAAACGGCGAGAGTTATACAAAGTACACGTTCAACTATCTTTTAAGCGACCCGATGACCTTAAGCTACCGCATCGTGACCGAGAGCGGTGAGATGGCGGCATTTGCTTTTGTGATGGTCAGCGGCAATGGTTCGGCGCATCTGACGACGATCGGCGTGGCTCCTGAACATCGTCGCCGCGGCCTTGCGCATCAGATGCTCGATCATATCGAAACAGCCTTAAAACGCCGTGAGATCGGTATGCTGATGCTCGAGGTCCGAGTCAGCAATATCGGTGCTCAAGAGCTGTACCGCAGCCGCGATCATTATGTTGTGCAGCGCATTAACCGCTATTACAACGATGGCGAAGACTGTTTTCTGATGATGAAGGCACTTTTGTAAATTATTGTGAAATTTAAACTTCCGGGCATTTATCCGATCACGGACGTGCGCATCAGCGGCCTTTCGCATCTCGAACAGGTCATTCGTCTGATCGACGGCGGGGCGACGCTGATCCAACTTAGAGAAAAATTTCAGTCGCCAAAAGATTGGTTCGACGACGCACTGGCGGCGACCGAGTATGCTCAAAGGCATGGTTGTAAGGTCATAATTAACGATCGCGTCGATATCGCGCTTGCCGTTGATGCGGACGGTGTCCATGTCGGCCAGACCGATATGCCGCCTGCTGCCGTAAGGCGTCTCGTCGGAGACAAAAAGATCATCGGATACTCAACTCATAACGAAGAGCAGTTTGCCGCGGCACTGCTTGAACCGGTCGATCATGTCGCATACGGGCCGATCTTTGGCACAAGTACTAAGATCGATCCGGACGAAACTACCGGCACAGCAAAACTCGCCGCATTGACGGCCGCCGCCAATACGATGCCTGTCGTAGTGATCGGCGGCATCTCAGCCGAAAACCTGCAGATGCTCAACGGCAGAGGCATTTCGTCTGTCGCGATAATCAGTGCGATCTTGTCCGAACCGGATAAGATCGCCGCCAATTTCAGGAAACTTTCTGCACTATTTAAACAAAAATGTTAAACAGTGAATAAAATCCTTGCACATTCCGTTAGGAATCGTTACTATTACGTGTGCGGCAGAAGCCCGTCGCGCTCGGCTAAGTCGCCCGCCCTGTTGTCTCCTTCCCGCCACCAATGAATTTTTTCAGGGAGCATTTCTTGTCTAATGAGTTTGCTAGATATCGCACCGATCATTGAGCAGATGCTGCTCATCTCAGAGAACGTAAGTGACCTCAATTTTTCGGCAAATCAAAAGCCGCAGGTCGAGATCAACGGTGTTCTGTACCCTACATCGCCGATCGGACTCGGCAAGCTGTCGGCTTTTCAGACCGAGATGATCGCAATGTCGCTGGTCAGGGACAACCCTGACGCGGCCGAGCATCTGGCGAGACACCGCACCGCCGACCTAAGCTACGCATTGCCGGGTAAATGCCGCTTTCGCGTAAATATCTTTCAGCAAAGAAATTCGTGGTCGATCGTGATGCGAGTCATTCCGCACGAGATACCGAGTTTTGACGCGCTACGGCTGCCAAAAACTCTCGGCGATATTGCCGATATACGCAATGGCATCGTGCTGTTGACAGGGCCGACAGGTTCAGGCAAAAGCTCTACACTCGCGGCCATCATCGACCGTATCAACGAGACAAAGGCATATCATATCGTCACGATCGAGGATCCGATCGAGTTTTTGCATAATCACAAAAAATCGACGATCAACCAACGTGAGGTCGGTGCCGATACAAAGAGTTTTGCATCTGCACTCAGAGCCGCACTTCGCCAGGCGCCAAAGGTCATCCTGGTCGGTGAGATGCGTGATCTCGAAACTGCCGAGATCGCACTCGAAGCCGCCGAAACAGGACACCTTGTGTTATCGACGCTGCATACGATCGATGCATCTAAGACGATCGACCGTATCATCGGGCTTTATCCTAAGAACGAAGAGCGTATCATACGGACACGGCTCGCGCAGACATTTCGGTACATCGTTTCTCAGCGTTTGATACCGCGTGCGGACGGCAAAGGGCGTATCGCGGCATGTGAGATATTAAAATCCAATCCGCGTACCCGCGAATATATCGAAAAAGGCGAAACCGAAGGAAAGACCCTGCTAGACGCTATCCGCGACGGCGAACTCGACGGAATGCAGGATTTTGACTCGGTGATCCGCGACCTTATCAACAAAGGCGAGATCTCGATGGACGACGGCCTGTCATTTGCGACCAATCAGAATAATCTTCTGCTCCAGCTCAAGGGACTTGCCTCGACAGAGGATTACGTAAACCAAAATCGTATGAATGGCGGCGGCCTAAGCCCCGCCCCGGCACCGGCAAATCCGGACTCGGTACTAAGCATGATCGAATAAGCAGTTGTCGGTTGTTACCTTGCGGTGTTGGGACAAACCTCTATCGGCCGCATCGATGACCACTGATACTGACCACTGACCACTATGATTATCCGTTGCGACAATTGTTCAGTTTCACTACAGCTCGACGAGTCCAAGATACCTGCGGGGAATTTTACCGTTCGCTGTCCGCGATGTCAGAATATGCTTCGCGTACAAAAGGATCAGGCCGGCAAGAATCTCTCGGCTGTGGCACAGCTTGAGGCAAGCAAAGCAGCCCCGGCGACAGGAAATAACGCGCAGGAGTTTGCGGCAAAAGAGAACGAACTCCAGATCAACTCGGCTCTGCGTGCACTGATGGGTGCCCTGCAAAAAGACGGCGGAACCGTTGTCGAAGAAGATAGGGACAACGAAAAGCCGCGTCGAATATTGCTCTGTCTCGGCGAAAAACTCGATGAGACGGCAAAGCTGCTGTCAGAGAACGGCTACAAAGTATATGTTGCACAGACGCCTGGACAGGCTAACGAACGCCTGCGTGACGGCAAGGTCGAGATAATGATATTCTCGCCGGATTTTGCCGCTGAGCTGGGCGGTGCGGCCGTTATACAGCAAAAGGCAAATTCGATGTACTCATCGGAGCGACGGCGTTTGTTCCTTATCTCTCTTGAATCGGCCGGCGCGACGATGAATGCTCATGAGGCATTTTTGAGAAATCTGAACCTGATCGTCAACCATCAGGATCTCGGCCAACTTCCGCTTATTCTGAGCCGTTCATTGAACGATTACAACGCCCTTTACAACTTCTATAACCGTGCGTCTGATGCGCTGCCGATCTAGGTTTTCAGAGCGGTCAATTGCGGCCCTGCGAGGCGAGTTCGGCGACGAGTATCTCAAGCTGAAGACGTGCTCCGGTGGGGCCTGAGCCGCCGATCGACGTTTTGATAGCGATGTCGGTCTCGGCAATGCGTTTCAGACTGTGGCGAAGGAACGCCGCATCGGCGCGCCTCGCGGCGGCAAGGAAAGGCTCCTGATTGCCGTAACGCATATTTAAGATACGAGCGATCTCGCCGCGCTCGACACCGCGAGACATCAGATCCTTGACCATCATCAGGCGTCGGTAATTGTATGATATCGACCCGAGCAGCATAAGCGGTTCGGCGCCGTCGTCGAGCACCTTTTTCAGCGATGCCATTGCTTTTACGCGGTCACCGGAATTGAGGCCGTCGGCTAGGGCAAAGTTGGTCAGTTCGCGAGTGTTGGGCACAAGCTGCTCGATGAGTTCGGCGGTGACGAGGCCGTCGGGAAGCGCGGCCGTCGCGAGTTTGTCGATCTCATTGCTGAGCCGCCGAAGGTCGTTGCCGACGAGCATCACGAGTTGGCGAATGTCGCGGTCCTCGATCGTGCTGCCGAGTTTTTTAAATTCTGCTTTTGCCCACTTGCGTACACCGTCGTCATCGAGCGGAGCAAATTCGACCGTAACGGCACGCGACCTTAAGAGTTTGCCGATCTTGCGGGTGGCGTTAAGCTCATCGGCAACGACAACCATCACGGTCGATCCCGAAGGGCGGTCGAGATAGGCGGTGAGAAGCGGTTCGTGCTCTTCTTTCACGTTGTCGCGGTTAGAGGTCGCGGCGATCCTGACGTCACTGAGCGTGATGGTACGGCGTGACGCCATCATCGGCAATTGCTCGGCGGCGGCAAGTGCGTCACGAACTCCATTCTCAGTGTTAGCACTGTACTCGGACTCGTTAAATTCTCTCAACTCACCGTCATTAAAGCTGAATTTTACGATCGTCTTTGCCGCAAGATCGCGCAGATGCGTCTCGGTGCCGTAAAGCACATAGACAGGAGCAAAATTGCGTTCCTTGAGCTGCTTGCGGAGTTCGTCGGTCGAGATCTGAGGCATTTGTTGATGGCTATTTCTTTTCTTTGCGGACGCCGATACCGTTGACTATTGCCGAGACGACAGACTCGCTAAAGACGCGTGCCATACGCTCGACGGCAGGATCCTCTTCGTTAAAGAATGAGCGCGGATCAGACGAGAACTCGAACGAGTCGCGAAAGATAAAATTCTGATTATCGTAAAGTATCTTGTCCGCTCTCAGGTCGCGTACCGTCACCGCCGCATTTATCGTGACCTCATACACGCGGGCACGTCCGTCCTGATCGAGCAGTACGCCGGTGAAGAAAAAATCTTTGATCGTACCCTCGACGACGGCATCAGCTCCGGTACGGCTGCCCTGAACGACAAGCCCGTTGCCGCGTCGGATTATCTCACGCGTGACAGCCTCAGTAAAACGCGAATCGACCTTGTAATGCAATCCCTTTGCCTCGGTCTGAAAGATAGGGACGGCTATGATCTTGACATCCTTTGGCAGGCCCGAGCTTGTCACAGGTTTATAACATTCGGTAAAGCCGCCCGCAAAAAGGACGACCGACAACAGAGAAACGATCTTGACAGCTCGTAAGAAACTCATCGCTTTGAAAATTTGCGTCCGATCCAGACAAAGATCAGTGCACCCGCGATGCCGCAGGCCGCACCCGAAATAACATACGTCCAGTCGATGCCCTCGGCCTGAGACGGCGGCGGTGCCACATCGGCTAAAACGCCGCTGACGGACGCGAATATCATTGCGGATACCGCGATCACGCTGCCGAAAATTGTCGAGGCCTCGTACATCATCTTATTAGCTGCCATTTTCGATCTCCGTCAAGACCTTTAGTGCCGAGACAGTTTCGCGTACGTCATGAACGCGAACTATCTTTGCACCGTGCATAACCGCGATGACCGCTGCGGCGATGCTGCCGCCGAGACGGTCCTTTGGTTCTGCGGCATTGCTCGCTTTGCCTATAAAGGATTTACGCGATGCACCCGCAAGCAGCGGAAACGGCATAAGGTCATCAGCAATATTATCAAGTTTTGCCAGCAGTTCGAAGTTTTGCTCGTAAGTCTTGCCAAACCCGAGGCCGATGTCGAGTGCGATGCGGGTGTCGTCAACACCATGCTCGCGAGCGGTCGCGATCGAATGGTTAAGTCCGGTAATAACATTGCTGACGATATCATCGACCGGCGGCAATGAGTGCATCGTCTCAAATTCGCCCGGCGAGTGCATTAGCACCAATGCGGTGCCGTTTGCGGCAGCGATGTCCGCGATCGCAGGCTCCCAACGCAGGCCGGAAATATCATTTATTATCTCAGCACCCGCATCGACAGCGTGCCGTGCGACACGATATTTGCTCGTATCTATCGAGACGGCAATGTCGAACCGGGAAACGATCGCCTCGATGACCGGAACCGTTCGCGACAGTTCGGTCCCAACATCGACACGAGAACTGTTAGGACGCGTCGATTCGCCGCCGATGTCGATGATATCGACGCCTTCGCCGATCATCTGTTCGGCCCGACTCAGTGCCGTATTAACATCAGCGAAATGCCCGCCGTCAGAAAAACTGTCGGGCGTGACATTTAAAATTCCCATCACGAGCGGACGGTTCATGTCGAATGTGCGGCGTGATGTTTGCCAGATCATAGGGCACAAGCCCGACCGTCAGAGGTTGTGCCGGTCGAATGTATAAAAGTTTAGCGGCCTTTGCGATCACAATAAAGTGACCGCGAAAGGCCGCTGCTGTTGTCTCGGCAGGATATGATCCATACCGGCCGTATTTACGCCATCCTAAGCCGTTGCGGGGTTGTTGCCCGTTATCGGCGGAAGGATGGGGTTCTTGAAAGGCGTATTTTTCTTTTCCTCGGGTGAACCGTCGTCATCGTCATTTGATGCCGGTGCGCTGTCGAGCGGCAGTCCGGCGACGACGCGTCGTATCTGGATGCTGTCGAGTGTCTCAAATTCGAGCAGTGCCTCGGCGAGACGCACCATTGCATCCTTATTGTCACGAATTATCTTTTCGGCACGAGCGTACTGCTCAGCGACGATACGCTTGACCTCGGCATCGATCTTGATCGCCGTGTCCTCAGAGTAATCGCGGTGTTGTGCTATCTCGCGGCCGAGAAAGATCTGTTCTTCCTTTTTACCAAATGTCAGCGGGCCGAGTTCGCTCATACCGTATTCGCAGACCATCGCTCGTGCGGTTTCGGTCGCTTTTTCGATATCGTTTGATGCGCCGGTCGTAATGCTGCCGATAAAGACATCTTCGGCGATGCGTCCGCCCATTGCCATCGCGATCTGTCCGAGCAGGAACTCTTTTGAAGCACTGACACGATCTTTTTCAGGCAGATACATCGTCACGCCGAGAGCCATACCGCGCGGAATGATCGTGACCTTGTGTACCGGATCGATGTTAGGTACTTTAATCCCGACGAGCGTGTGGCCCGCCTCATGATAGGCTGTGATGCGTTTCTCTTCGTCAGAGATGACCATCGAACGGCGTTCGGCGCCCATCATGACCTTGTCCTTGGCGATCTCAAAATCGCTCATGCCGACGACCTTTTTATTGTAGCGAGCGGCATTCAATGCGGCTTCGTTAACGATATTTGCAAGGTCAGCACCGGTAAATCCGGGTGTGCCGCGTGCGATGACAGATACATCGACGCCTTCGTCAAGAGGTATTTTACGGGTGTGAACTTTCAAAATGCCCTCGCGGCCGCGAACGTCCGGACGGCCAACGACGACGCGACGGTCAAAGCGTCCGGGACGAAGCAATGCCGGATCGAGTACGTCAGGACGGTTGGTCGATGCCATCAGGATGACGCCGTCATTAGACTCGAAACCGTCCATTTCGACGAGGAGCTGGTTGAGCGTCTGTTCGCGCTCGTCATGTCCGCCGCCGAGGCCTGCACCGCGATGACGGCCGACCGCGTCGATCTCATCGATAAAGATGATGCACGGAGCATTTTTCTTACCCTGCTCAAAGAGGTCGCGGACACGGCTCGCACCGACGCCGACGAACATCTCGACAAAGTCAGATCCCGAGATCGAGAAAAAGGGTACATTTGCCTCGCCGGCAACAGCCTTTGCGAGGAGTGTTTTGCCCGTTCCCGGAGGGCCGACCATGAGGACGCCCTTGGGGATCTTACCGCCGAGCTTTTGAAACTTTTGCGGATCCTTGAGAAACTCGATGATCTCCTGCAGTTCCTCTTTAGCTTCATCGACGCCCGATACATCCTTAAATGTAACTCTCTTTTGCTGGTTATTAAGCAACTTTGCCCGTGATTTGCCAAAGCTGAGTGCCTTGTTGCCGCCCGCCTGCATTTGTCGCAGCGTAAACAGCAGCACACCCATCAGCAGCAGCAGCGGAAGAGCGTTGATGAGCAGCAATCCCCAGATGCCTGTGGACGTCTGTTCCTCATTCCAGTCGATGCGTGCACTTGGATTCGCGTCGTTAAAAGTATTGAACTTATTTACGAAAAGCTCACGGGTCGGATCGCTGCCGACCTTTGTTATGTACTTAACGTTGTTTTGATCAGTGAACTCAACGGAGTCTGATTTAATAAGGGCACTCTTAAAATCTTTATTATCGATGTGGACCATTGCCATATCGATACTAAGCTCCTGAGCCGACTTCGTTTGCTTATAATTCAAAAACCATACGAACACGATCGCGCTCGTAATGATCATCAGCCAAAGTAGGACCTGTTTTGCTTTAGAACTCAATTTATAGCCTCCAATCAACTTTCATCTTGAAAGTCTAACAATTGCAATTTGATGAAAGTTGCCTTTCCGGCGTTGTTTTCCAAAGCACGCTATTAAAACGAGCATCGGCAAATATCGCCAACCTTTGATTTTAATCGGCGCATTTTTGTTTTTCAACTTTATTATCAGGCGCGTGAGGCTCATTTTTACTAAAGCACTGTGAATGTGCCGAGAGATCGGGCAAAAGATATTTATGGAGCGGGCGGATGATGTGTCAGATAACCGCCTGAGCGCGTGACCGACGTGCCGCCGGGCAACTGTGCCGTACGGCCGCTTTTTGTGCCGGTGACGAGTTTTGCGACGGCCGCGATATTTTCCATCGAGAGCCGACGGCCTGAACCTCGGTGCAGCATGAGCCAATCGCGAATAATGGTGAGACGAGCGTTTTCGGACATTGCCGAGAGATCAGAGATCTTTAGTTTGTCGGCTGTAAGTGCATCATTCACAATGGTTTGCGGTATCAGCGATGCGGTGCGTGCGAGGCTCTCGACGATCTTTGGATTAAGTTCGGCGAGCATGGGAATAACGTCTTTGCGAATGCGAACACGCGCAAAGCGTTTGTCGTCATTCATCAAATCGTGCCGATAGGCGATCGAGCGCAGGCGGCACAGGTCTTCGGTGTCGGTGCGTTTTGCCCAAGAGAGCAGCGGCCGGACGAGATCGATCGAACAGCTGTCAAATTTTCGCCGCACCGGCATTGCCCGCAGGCCGTCAGGCCCCGAGCCGCGAATAAGATTAAGCAAAAATGTCTCAGCCTGGTCATTTAATGTGTGAGCGGTGAGCACACAAAAGGCTTTGTTTTGAATGGCGGTCTTTTTTAAAAACTCATATCGGGCGTTGCGTGCATTTTGTTCGAGGTTGCCGCGGAGTGATATGGCCGCTTTTTCTGCGATGTGATCGACGCAGAGTTTTTTGGCAAGATCTGCGACGAACGCTGCATCGGCATCGCTCGCTTTGCCGCGAAGCCCGTGATCAAGATGCGCCGCGATAATGCGGAGCCTGAGCTTTTTGCGATGACGCAGTTCGGCAATGCCGGCGAGTAATGCACAAGAGTCCGCACCGCCCGAAACTGCCACAACGACCGTACCATCCTCAACCGCCATATCCAGCCGTCGCCACTCGGTGATCAGTTGTCGCTCAAATTTGTGCATAGCGACATTATAAACTCATGCGTAAATTTTAGGCCGTGTATAACTACTGTCGTCAGAGGGTCGTGAGTTGACTCTCTCGGTTCTTTGGCAAATCACGAAAACGGGAGGTGGCCCAATGGAGCATTTAAATGTTCCAACGGAGAGCCTAACGTTTGTCATCCATTTTGCATTCGGCGAAGTGCTCACGCTCTGTACCCGACGCAAAAAGGAAAAGGCATTGTTCGCTGCCCTAGAAAGTTGCGAACAACGCCTCGTAAAACTTGAGGAAATCGTTCGGAATAAACTTCTGAATGATCAACTCTCTGGTGAGAGAGACTGACGATCTCTCTCACCTCGCGATCATAACAGACTTTTTAGTAAATATTGCAAACAAGATCATTGTCGCGAACGCACTGATTTAAGAGTAATTTGAGCAAATGCGATCGTAATGCGTTCAGCCCTGATATGCCGCACGCTTTTGGATGAGCATCGTTAGACGCGAGGTGCAGACGAGCTTGCCGCGTTCGTTAGTGACGTCGATCTTCCAGACGGCGACGGTCTTGCCGGGGTGAAGCGGTTCGGCGATGACGGTCAGCTTACCGCGACTAACGGCACGAATGTGGTTTGCGTTGATCTCGATGCCGACGGGTGTGACCTTTTCGAGATCGGCGCCCGCAACGACGCCTATCGACGCAGCGGTCTCGGCCAGATACAGTGAGACCCCGCCATTCATAATGCCGACGTACTGATGCACCTTTGGCGTAACCTCCATTTCGAGTACCACACGCTCACCCGAGGCCTCGACGATCTCGACACCGAGAAACTTCATCAACTCGTTATCACCGCATTGTTGTATTAGTTTAGTTCGATCCATGGAAAATAGAAGTAAGAAGCAAGAAGTCAAAATACAAAAATCAAAATACAAAATTCAAAAGATCAGAGATCAGAAGTTGGAAATCAAGATCCAAGATCCAGAGATCGAGTGTTAGGGTGAATTTAGGATCCTTTTTGCGTTAGAGAGTGACGCGGCCACTTGGGTGGGCGAGGTGCCGCCGATGGCCTGTTTGGCGGCAAGGGCCGATTGGAGATTGAGGGCATCGAAAACGTCTTCGCCGATGGTTGGAGAAAATCGTTTCAGATCGGTCAAAGACAACTCATCGAGTTCGACGCCGCCGTCGATAGCAAATAGCACGGCCCTGCCGACGGTTTCGTGGGCGGTGCGAAACGGCAGGCCTTTTTTGACTAGATAATCGGCAAGTTCGGTCGCGTTCAGATAGCCTTTGCTCGCTGCGTTGAGGCAGACATCCTCATTAAGCGAGGCATTGTCGATCACGATCGCCGCAGCCCGCAGGCTGATCGAGACGGTATCAACGATATCAAAAACAGCCTCTTTATCCTCCTGCATATCTTTGTTATAGGCGAGCGGCAGCCCTTTGATCATCGTCAAAAGCGACATCAGCCCGCCAAAGACGCGGCCCGATCTTCCGCGCAGTAGTTCGAGTGCGTCGGGATTTTTCTTTTGCGGCATCAGGCTCGATCCTGACGCTACGGCATCACTTAGACGTACAAATCCAAACTCTGCCGAGCAGTAAAGTATCAGATCTTCAGCGAGCCGCGACAGGTGCGCCATCACTAGCGATGCCGCAGCCGCGAACTCGACCGCAAAATCACGATCTGAAACACCGTCGAGGCTGTTAGCGGTGACACTGTCAAAGCTGAGTTCGGCAGCGACGGCTTTGCGATCGACCGGAAAGCCCGTGCCGGCAAGAGCTCCCGAACCGAGCGGCATAATATTAAGGCGTTTGCGGACATCTGTAAGGCGCGAACGGTCACGCACTAACATCTCAAAATAAGCGAGGCACCAATGTGCGAACATTAACGGCTGTGCCCGCTGAAGATGCGTGTAGCCGGGAATGACCGCATTCCGATGCCGCTCGGCAAATGCGACAAGCGATGTCTGTACGCCCTTTAACAACGTATCGATCGAATCTATCTCGCCGCGAAGCCAAAGCCGAAATGCCGTTGCGACCTGGTCATTGCGGCTGCGCCCTGTGTGCAGCTTACGGCCCGCGTCACCGATCATGCCGATAAGTTTGCCCTCGATGAAGGAATGTACGTCTTCGGCGCTCGAGTCGGCAAAGATCGTCTCACCGATACTCGCGTATTCGTCAAGCATCTTTTTGAGGGCGTTAGTGATGGCGGCGGACTCATCTGCGGTGATGACGCCGATACTTGCAAGGCCGTTGGCGTGGGCGATGCTCGCTGTTACATCTGCGACAAAAAGCCGACGGTCGTAACGAAACGAATCATTGAACTCGGCAAATGTCTCATGCGGCCTCTCGGTAAAACGTCCGCCCCAAAGCTGGCCCGAATTGATCATATCCAGCTATTGTAATTTATTTTTGATAATTAGCCGTAAGCTGATAGCTTATAGTGTGATTTGAAAGATCACGGTTCATTTGAGTCGGTACGGTTTTTAAGATCGGATCTCAGTATTAACGGAGCCACCATTTTTGGAGGCGGCCAAGAGAGATGAGTAAGGGCCTAAATGCCCTATGATGACAGCTCTCTTGATAGCATGACGGTTGACGGCGAAAGCTGTTTTTTTATCTATAAATGGAAAAGAAAATCAATAAAGTGGTATTGGCGTATTCCGGCGGGTTGGACACGTCGGCGATGCTGCTTTGGATCAAAGAAACTTACGGTTGCGAGGTCATCTGCTACACCGCCGATGTAGGCCAGGGCGAGGAACTGGACGGGCTTGATGAGAAAGCCAAAGCCACCGGCGCGTCAAAGCTGTATGTCGAGGACCTGCGTGAGGAGTTTGTAAAGGATTTTGTATGGACTGCCGTCAAGGCCAACGCGCTCTACGAGGGTGTTTATCTGTTGGGGACATCATTGGCGCGTCCCGTTATCGCAAAACGCCAGATAGAGATCGCACAAATGGAAGGTGCGGACGCCGTCGCTCACGGAGCCACCGGCAAGGGCAATGACCAAGTGCGTTTTGAACTGACGTACTATGCACTGCAGCCCGATATAAAGGTCGTTGCTCCGTGGCGTCATTGGGATTTTAAAGGCCGTGCCGATCTGATCGCTTATTGTGGCCGCCATAATATACCGGTTACGGCGAGTGGGGAAAAACCGTATTCGATGGATCGTAATCTGATGCACATATCATACGAGGGCGGCATACTTGAGGATCCGTGGGCGGCTCCGCCTGAGGATATCCTTTTGCTGACCAAGTCACCCGAAAATGCGTCAAACTCTGCTCAAGAGATCACGCTTACCTTTGAAAAAGGCGAGCCTGTCGCCATCGACGGTGATCGTTATGGTGCGGTCGATATGCTGTCGAAACTCAACCACCTCGGCGGCGAACACGGCATCGGCCGCGTCGATCTCGTCGAGAACCGTTTTGTCGGTATGAAATCTCGCGGAGTTTATGAGACGCCGGGCGTAACGATACTACAGACCGCACACCGCGCTCTAGAGTCGATCACGATGGATCGCGAGGTGACGCGTTTGCGCGATTCGTTAGGGACAAAATTTGCAGAGTCTGTCTATTACGGTTTTTGGTTCGCCCCCGAGTTCGAGATACTTCGCTCGCTGATCGACCAGACGCAAGAGACCGTCAATGGCGACGTTCGCGTCAAACTCTATAAGGGCAACGTCATCGTAACCGGCCGCAAATCACCCAACTCGCTCTACCGCGAGCGCGTAGTCACTTTCGAAGACGACGCCGGAGCCTACAACCAACAAGACGCCGAGGGCTTTATCAAACTCCAGGCATTGAGACTTAGGCTGAGAAATATGGAGTAGTCATATGGGATTCTGGTCGTTCAAAAAGAAGGCAAAAGTTCAAATGATGGATACTGCGGATCTGAGCTTTTCGCAGGTCGATATTATTGACGGGCTCGATGACGGTATCTCGCTATCCAGCAGTGACTGGATCGAGACCACACCGATAAATCAACTTATAGGGCACGACAATCGTGGAAATTTACCTGCTATAGATTCAAGCGATCATGAGACCTATCGCGTCGCTCTTGGTCTGTCGGAGATCAGAACATCTTTTAACATTTCGGGTGATGGGGTTTACTGCCCGGTATGTCACATTGCGAATATTGGCATCGAAAAACTTGGAAAGGAATGCCCAAAGTGTGAGCGCCCACTTCTGGCCTTTGGGTGGAATTAGCCATATGAGGATAAGAATACGGGAGCAAATGCACTCGTCCTTTTTTCAATAAATGGGACTAATCGCTGGATCTAAAATAAGGTTATAGAACCGGTTGAGCTAAAGAGAGAGTTTAGTATTGTAGATAAATAATCATGAGTGGAACAGTAAAACTGCATCGTGTTTTTAAGGCTCCGGCGGAGAGGGTTTATCGGGCTTTTTTGGATCCGGCGGCGATGTGTAAGTGGTTGCCGCCGCATGGGTTTACTGGGAAAGTGGATCACGTCGATGCCCGCGTTGGCGGGACATACAGGATGTCATTCACAAACTTTTCGAACGGACAATCGCATTCATTTGGCGGCAGATACGTTGAATTGATCCAAAATGAAAAGATCGTCCATACAGACACATTTGACGACCCGAACTTGCCGGGCGAGATGCAGACGACCATCGAATTTAAGGCCGTAATGGTAGGTACAGAGATCAATATCGAGCAAAAGGGAATACCCGATATCATTCCGACCGAGGCGTGCTATCTCGGTTGGCAAGAGTCTCTGACGCTGCTCGCACAACTTATCGAGGCCAATATTCCCGCTGAGTGAACATATAGATCTTAAGCGAACCTTTAAAAAAAGATAGGGCACCGTTCAGTAATGAACGGTGTCCGTTAAGTTTTACAAAGCCGATAAGGCTAGTACCTTTTTAAGGTTAATTCTGAGCCGTGAAATTAAGATCGGCGATATTATCGACCGCATCAAACGTCTTGGTCTCGAATGAGTATTGTTTAGCAGAGGCCGCAGCCGTGTATGACTGGCCCGTGCTGACATTGAGGAAAGTGAAATAACCGAACGGATTGGTTATTGCGGTCTGTACAATGCCGCCGGAGCCTATAAGGGTCACTTTGACGTTTGCAATGCCGTTGCCGTCAGCTCGTGTGATACGTCCGGCAACCGTTATGGAAGATGCGGGCGGTTGGACCGAGCAGCTAAAATCCTGCGGGGTGACGATCAATGACCATCCGCCAAAAGTGCCACCGGTCGAATCAATATAACCCTGATCTGATGCAACAGCCTTCCAGTCGCCCTTGACGCTTGTACCGTCAAAATGACTGAGTGATGGTACCGCATCAGGATTAGCCCCGTAGAAATTGGGGTCAGTCCAATCAGGTAGATTAAATACAGGCTTATAACTGCCGGTGAAAGGAGCCTGTGCCGATGTCGCTGACAAGAGGTCACCGGTCGCCTCATCATCCAAAACGGTGTTGGTGAAATTATGACCGGCATAGCCTGTCGAATTGAATCCGGCGAATACGACCAGATCAGTACCAAATCCTGTCGGTTCGTACTTGCCATTTGGTCCATGAGTGCCGGACGGCCCGCGTATACCGAAGGAAACATCGCCATCATTAGTGTTGGTGATGCTGTTTATACGTACATCGACATCAGCGATCATATAATCGTCATTGACAGTGATCGTGCTTATCTTGCCATCGCCATAGCCGCTGCTTAAAGCAACATTAGGAGTTGCGGTGTAGGTGATCGGAGCAAGGGTACCTGACGGCGTACCGAGCCACAGAGTAAAGTATAGCGACACCGTACCGAGTGAGCTTGTGATATCCAGTTTAAATTTTAAGGATGATCCGCAAGCACTCGCCGGAGCCTTGATCGTGAATGCACTATTACCTAACGAAATTACCGATGGAGCGATATTCGGGTAAGCAGATGTGCCGTTTATGACGAGCATACCGGTCGAGCCGTCTTCTGTAAGAGTAGCAGTTACTCCGGTTGCCGTTTTGGTCGAACCACGCCATGGGTTGACCAGATCGATCTTAAGATCGACGGTCTCATTCGGATCGATATGGCTGTTATTGTTACCCGGCGAAGCAGAGTCGTCTATGGTTACCGAATTGATGTGGAGATCCGGCGTTTGGGTCGATTCCATTAAACCAATGTGCGATGATGTCAGTCCAAATTGGACAGAAAGCGGGGCATGTTCGCTATAACCGAGGCCGCGATCAGCAAATGCAGCCCAAATAAGGCTCTCATACGCACACGAATTAGTTGCACAATCAGCATCGATTATTGCGTCACGAGCTTGTGGGAAGGTCGGGTTCAGAGGCGTCATCTTGAGAGCGTTGAGCACCAGCTGCAGCGATTTTTGATTTCCGGTTGGAACATCGTTGCCATTTGCCGCGATGATACGGCTGCGCATTTCCCAGAGCGTGTTAGCCCAGATCTCACCGACATTATGGACCTCCATTGCTCCGTTGTACTGAAAGCCAAGTATGCTGCCGGCGATGCCGCCGCTCTGGTCGTATGTAGTTTGATCCACATCGGCCCAGGTTAACGGATTGATCGAATTATTGGTCGAATATGGGAAACGTCTGATGCCATATACGTAATTATCCACATATGAGGCCGAGCCTAGTTTGTAGGTCGCATATGCACCGGATGCATAATTACCGTTCGGATCATCGTCATTTGTATTATTGAGCAGAGAGAGTGCAAAAAAGTCACTCCAACCCTCGCCCATGCCTGCACCTACATCCCATTGCAATCCCGACCCATTACCGATCAGGCGATTGCTGGTACCGTGTGTCAGCTCGTGCATCAAGATCTCTGAGTCGATGCCTCCGTCACGATCGACGGTCGGGCCAGGGAAAATGTACATCTGAGCACGCCCTGAGGTGCCATCGGGCGGTGTAGCAAAATTGGCATTATTCGTGCTGCCGCCATCCTGGACATCGAGCAATACTCTGTCATTGCCGGCTCCGCCGGACGAAAAATTATTGTTCTGAAAATTTCCTGATGCGGCGCCAAAGCCGAGCGCGTAAAGTTTGTCGTGGTACCAGTTAGCAACGTAGAACTGTTGGACGACCGAACCGCGACGGAAAGATGCAGTTGTCGGGGACAGGCCTGACTCAGGATTTCCGCTTTGCGGCGGCGGAGTAAATGTAAAATCACGCGTTGTCGTGCCTAAAAAATCGCGATTGCGTCCGTTAGCATCCGCATTGCCGATCGGCATACCGCCGCCATCGAGAGCCGATGCTCCAGCGGTATCACAGACATTACTCGTGCCAGCTGTTACGTCGAGACAAGCAAGTACATTGTTTCCGACGGTTTGGGTCTGACTGACTATCGTCGTCTGATTTGCGGCACTACCTCCGGTCGAGGTTGATGTGCATCCGCCAACCGGACAATCATCGATCCAACCGTTAGGGCTTGCCGTTATGTTTTGAGCGGTAAGCATCGAAACAATAGTTGATGCAACACCGGGATACTGTGTGCCGGCGCCTACAACTGCCGTTGACGGCGATCTGGGTGCCGGGCTGTCAGCCGGCGTGGTGCCGTCTGCTTGCACAAAAACATTAAATCTCGCATTATGTGTCGAAACATCAGAGCGAATATTCTTTTTCCACAGCACAGTGCCGTTTTCAGCATCGGTAACGATATACCAGTCAGCATCTGCTCCAAAGATGATCTGTGACCATGCCGGAACCAAAACACCCGGAGCAACAGGGAAATATACGAGTTTACTGGTCACACGTCCTGTCACGGTCGAATCTGCGACGGTCAGCTCTTGCCTCCAGCCGTCCTCAGAGACATCTGCGACAGTGATCTTTTCGACATCAGAGGGTATCTTGAGGCTGTCGAGCGTAACCTTAAGCGCGTTGTGAGCGGGCATAATGTCGGGCGTTGACACCAGGCTCTCACTCGCATTTGGGATCATAAGTCCAAGTGTAGAGATGATGCGTCCGCGACTGTCGATGATGAATCGAGTTTCGCTCTGAAAGATCGGCCTGCCGTTTACCATTTGTTCGGCACGCACCATTCTCAGGCCGTTATCGGGGTGGCTGTCACCTAAAAAATTGATCTCGTCAGCTTGTCCGGTAAGGCCAAAGAGATCGCGTCGTTCGGTGAGAAAATTCTTTACGATATCGACACCGCTTAGATAACTGTTCTCTTTACTAAGGCCGTCTTTTACATCTCTGAGCATCTCGACCGTGCCGGTCAGTGGTGAGATCTGTACTGAAACATTTGCACGATCTTTTTTAAGAGCATTGAGTGATCTTTTGAAGCTCTCTTTCTGAAGAACCGCGAAATTACCTATCTTTGCAAGTGAGGGTCGCGATGCGGTTCGGCTAATAAATGCCTCGATGTTCTGTTGTCCACTATATCGAATATCGAAATTTGGCATTTTGCCCGGTGTGGGCAGCTTTTTTGTTCCGGTCTTTGAGTCACTGTCCGCCAGTGCCGATCTTTGGGCTTCTGACGTCGTGACCAGTTTAAGTGATACAGCCAAAACGACCAGGACGACCATCGTTCTAAGGCATATCATACTTACTCTTTTTACTTTCGGGGAGATATACGATCTATGGGTCTGTTTTTTACCAATAGGCATCATTTTTACATCCTTTCAATGTAGATTTTTATAACTCAGAAAAATCGCTAAATACTACACAGGATAGGACTTAGCGGTATTTTATGATGCGAAATTGTCACACAATATGGATGTTGGCGCAAATAGCGGGGGTTTAAATCGAACGCTGTTATCTGACAAAAGATAGGGCACCGTTCGTTGCTGAGCGGTGCCCTTTTAGGTTGGGATGATAAGCGAGTGTTCAGCCTAAAAAGCCTTTGAACTTATCAGCAGCGGCCGTATAGCCGGGAAAGAGTTTGGCGAGGTCGCGGCTGCCGCTTTGTTTATAGGCGGCTTCGGCAAAGACATCGCGAAAGTCGGTCGTGAGATCGAGGTCGCGGCCCTCGTAGAGTTTGTCGCTGCTGAGTCCTCTAAAATCGCCATAAACCTTGCCGCCCTTGACGGTGTTGCCGATGGCGAACATAGTGTTGGCGTGGCCGTGATCGGTCCCGCGCGTGCCGTTCTCCTTAGCGGTGCGGCCAAATTCGCTCATTGTCAGCAGGACGACATCGTCCATACGCTTACCGAGATCGGTCGTGAAAGCGGCGACCGAAGATGCAAGATCTTTGAGCAGATTGCCGAGCTGGCCTTTGCCATTGCCCTCGTTGACGTGCGTGTCCCAGCCGCCGACCTCTGCAAATGCAACCTCCAGGCCGACACCGGCCTTTATAAGCTGCGCGATCTGACGGAGCGAGCGTCCGATGCCGGAGTTAGGATAGACGGCACCATTCTCAGGTTTGTACTGAGCAGGGTTTGCCTGTTTGAGATAGTTGACGGCCTCAAATGTTTCCTTGCCTGTTTCGCCTAGAGAGTCCTTTACATTTTGCTGATAGATGCCCTCGAAACCGCCTTTTAGATCTTGGGTATAGAGTCCGGCATTTATCGAAAAATCGGCAAGATTGGACATCGCGACCGACGGAGCTTTGCCGTACAGTGAACGCGGCATCTGCTGTGTCAGCGAGACGGCACGAAAAGGCGATTCGTCCTTTTCTTTTACGCTCTGCAGCAGACGGTTGAGCCAGCCGTCACGAGTACTCTTGTTGCCTGGCGTGCCGGACTCCATATAGTCCTGGGCGTCAAAGTGCGAACGCGTGTTGTCAGGCGAACCGACGGCCGTGATGGCGGCAAGCTGTCCGCTCCTGTAAAACGGCAGCAGCGGAGCGAGTGAAGGATGTAATCCGAAATGTCCGTCGAGATCGAGAGCACCGTCGGTTTTGCCCGGAGCGGCGACGGCGATAGTCGGACGCAGGCTGTAATAGCTGCTGTCGCCATGCGGCACAAGGACGTTGAGGCCATCGACCGCACCACGCTGAAAGATCGTGACAAGCACCTTCTTTTTACCGTAACCTTTGAAACCGCCGGTTTGAGCCGCTGCAAATTGATGTAAAAAATCCGGAGCCAACGCCATCAGGCCAAAACTCGCCAATCCGATCCCGCTGCTTTTTATAAAAAATCTTCGGTCCATATTGCCCGTCCTTTTTATGAGAAATGCTCTCAGCAATAGTAAGACGCGTGCAGCGGTAAAAAGGTCATTTTTTTGTTCGATTGCTTTTGCCGCAAAGCGCGAATAAATTAGTAGGTAACGATGCGCAAAGAACTCGCAGATATTATACTCGAACGGCTCGATGCCGTGAGCGACGACGTCAAGACACAATTTGGCACGGATGAACGCGTTACCGCTGCTTACGCGGCGATCGACGGCCTTTTGCCGGATGATATCGCCCGACGGATCGCCGACGCATTTCCGTCTAACGACGAGATGCGCCTCTTGGACAGCTTTCGCGAAAAAAAATACACGTCAAAATCACTCGAAAAGTTCGATCCGATCATTGCCGATATCACATTCGCATTTCAGGACGAGCGCGTTATCAAAAAGGTTGCCGAACTGACGGGCATCAAAGATGCTGTCGGCGATCCGCATCTGTACGCAGGCGGCATCAGTTCGATGGATACGGGACATTTTTTAAATCCGCATTTAGATAATTCGCATGACGGTGAGCAAAAAAATTACCGCGTGCTCAACCTGCTCTATTACATCACACCAGATTGGCAAGCCGACGGCGGCGGCAATCTCGAGCTATGGGACATAGATGTCAAAAGGCCGGTACAGATCGACAGCCGCTTTAACCGGCTTGTGCTGATGGCGACCGGCGACAAGACGTGGCACTCGGTCAATAAGGTCGTTGCCAAAGGCTCGCGTCGGTGTATATCGAACTACTATTTTTCGCCGCACAGTCCTAACGGCTACGAGACGACGCACGTCACATACTTTATGGCACGCCCGGAGCAAAAGGTTCGCCGTATCATAACAAAGATCGACAGCGATCTGCGCACGATGCTCCGCAAAGTGAAAAAGGACGGCTTTGCCAAAAAAGACGTTTTTGATGACAGCGATAAATAATCGCCGAGCCGCTATTTTACCCAGACCTCATCAACAAATATCCACGGATCGCCGCCTGAGCCGGGGTGCCATGCGGGTATCTTTCCGATGTTGTACGCCCGAACGCGAATATAGCGGGCGTTGACAGGCTGAAACTGTGCGGAAAGGTCGCGTATGACCGGCCCCTCATTTCGCTGATCGACATCACTCTTGATATCGGCGATCTGTCTAAACTCTTTACCGTCCGCAGAGACCTCAAATATGACATGCGACGGCATCCAGATCCATGCCGTCGTATTTTGCAAAAATCCTGCACCGGCCTCTTTTATTTGCGTGTCCTTTTTCAGATCGATCACGGCGTCAAAGACCGTGCCCTGATAGCCTTGCCATTCGCCCGACGAAAAACTCGTGCCGCCGCGGATGCCGTCGATCACGCCCTCGTCACCGCCGCCGGTATATTGCTCACCGTATTGCGAATTAAGCTTGACCGACCAATTGTTGTTCTTCTTGATAAAGTGCGAATCGACGATCGGGCTCGCGAGCTTTACGCTGCGTATCGCGATGGCCCTGACGGTCGTAGTTTTGTCTATCTTGAATGGTCCCGTGTACTCGGTCGATTTCGCGGTCGGCCCGCTGCCGTCGGTCGTGTAAAAGATCGGATCGCTCGCACCCGCCGGTTTGATCGTGACAGTCTCGTCCGTGCTAAATGAAGCGTCCGCGATCATCTGCGGCGTCGCGACGAAATCGGAGCGTATCTCGGACACGGGAAAATCGGTAAACGCATCGCGGCCTTCCTTATCAGTCATCTGAAACTCGAGCGTGCCGCCCGAGGTGATATCGGTGTGTGCGAAGTAGTTCTTTTTATATGCACGGCCGTTGAGCTTTACGCCGCCGATGTAAAGGTTCGTTGGCGAGACGTTCGGCGCTTTGATCGTAAACGTCTTGCCGTTCTCAAGGTGATATTTCACCTCCTTAAAGAGCGGCGTGCCAAAAACATAAGTACCGCTACCGGGCGTGACCTCATAAAAACCGCTCGCCGACAATATGTACCACGCCGACATCTGGCCGCAGTCCTCGTTGCCGATCAGTCCGTCGGGTTCGGGCTTGTAAAACTCGTCCATGATCTTGCGGATGAGGCGCTGAGTTTTCCACGGCTGTCCGACGTAATCGTAAAGGTAGGCGAGATGGTGCGAAGGCTCATTGCCGTGCGCGTACTGGCCGATCAACCCGGTGATGTCGGGCTGTTCGCGGCCGGTCAATTTGTCGGACGTATTAAAAAGCTCATCCAGCTTTGCCGCAAACTTTTCCTTGCCGCCCTGCAGCTCGATCAGCCTCGAAATATCCTGTGGAACGAAGAACGAGTAAACCCACGAGTTGCCCTCAGTGAAATTAAAATTGACCTCGCTTGGCACGAACGGACTGATAAAACCGCCATTCTTTTTGGCCCGCATAAAACCGGTCTTGGCATCATAGAGATTTTCGAATGAGCGGGCACGTTTTAAATAGTGATTGTAATCTTCCAAATAATGTCTAATAGCCGTTTCTTTCGTTCCCGTCTCAATGCCGGTGCTCATTATTTCGTTTTCAAGTTTAATCGACAGTTTTCCAGCCATCTGCGCGATGCACCAGTCATCGTAGGCGTATTCGAGGGTTTTTGAGACGGACTCGTTCTCGTCTTCGCTCGAGATGTAGCCGCGTTTTTTGTAGGCGGCGAGACCGTAGTGGTCAAGCTCGGCGGAGTGTTTTGCGGCATTGTATGCTTTTTCGTAATCAAAGCCCTTGATGCCTTTTTTCATCGCATCGGCGATGACAGATACGGCATGATAACCGATCATACAGTCGGTCTCGTTGCCCCAGAGTTCCCAGACAGGCAGGCGTCCGCCCTGCTCGTATTGGCGGATAAAAGTATTTATAAAGTCAGCCGTGCGTTTCTCATCAATGATCGTATAAAGCGGATGCGCCGCACGAAATGTGTCCCACAGCGAAAAGACCGAGTATTGTGTCCCGACAGGTTCATGAGAGCGCAGATCATTTGCCATTATCCCGAGATCGGTCTTTTGTCCCGGTTTTGGTGTTTGGGCGATGAGTTTTGGCCTCTCAGGTTCGAGTGAATGAATTTTGCCGTCTATCCCTCGATATTGGCCATCAACATCATTGAAGACGTTCGGTTGGATCATCGTGTGATACAGCGCCGTATAGAATGTCATCATCTGAGCGTCGGTCCCGCCCGAGACCTCGATCTTGGACAACTCCTTATTCCACGCCGCCTTTGCATCGCTGCGCACCTTGTCAAAATCCCATCCGGGCAACTCAGCCTCAAGATTCTTCCGAGCACCTTCGATCGAGACATTGGAGATGGCGACCTTGACGAGGATCTGGTTTGTTCTCAGGTTATTGAAGTGAAAATTATACTTGGCGCCTTTTTGGTCGGAATTTGCTCCACGATCTGCCTCCATATCTACTTCGTTTGAGCTAAAGGGATCAGAGAATTCTGCAACGAAGTAAACTATTTGATCTTTAGCCCAAGATGACGACCGTCTAAAGCCTTCTATACGATTGTTGCCAACGATATTAAGGGATCGGTCAATGAGTTTGTCGCGCCATCTTAGATCGAGGACTATATTTGGGTCGGCGCCTTTTGGAAACGTGTATTTATGTAAACCAACACGTTGTGTAGCTGTTAATTCGGCAAAGATACCAACATCAAAGCGAACTGAGTAGTATCCAGGTTCGGCATGTTCTGTCGCGTGAGAAAATTTAGCAGCGGGATATCCATTCGCATTATTGGCGAACATCGCCCGTCCGAGTGTGGGCATGAACAAAATATCGCATCCATCCGGAATGCCTGTGCCGTTTAGGTGCGTGTGCGAAAAGCCGTAGATGACATCGTCGGAGTAATGATAGCCTGAGCTGCCGTCCCAATTGTCGGTGCGCGTGTCGGGCGAGAGCTGCACCATTCCGAACGGCATCGTTGCTCCGGGAAAAGTATGTCCGTGTTCGCCGGTGCCGATGAACGGGTTGACCCAGCGGGTATAGTCCTGCGCAAAGATATTAACCGCGAAACACGCAAAAGATACGAAAATAAAAATAGATGCGAATCGTGATCTGCCCAGATTACTTTTCATATTTTTTCTCATTTTTTTTTGTGTTTCCCGTATTTCGCGGTTAGATCCTTCACGTGGCTAATTTCCTTAATGCACAAGATCGGTAGCGCTCATTGGGCGCATGCTTTGGCCGTTGATGGCCCAGCGGACGCGCCAGAACGGGTCACCGCCGCGATGGTTGTAGCGGATCGAGACCTTGTGCAAGCCGGCACGCAGCGGTACAACATCAGTGCGCACCTTGCGGTCGGCCGATCCGGCGTCATCTATCAGTCTTTCGTCATCGATAAGAAGCGTCGTGTCCCATGTCGAGTCGATCTCAAAGGCATAAATACCGTCTGCCGCGGCGTTAAAATAGCCGTCAAACGACACGACGAACCGCTGTTTGAGATCTGCGGATCTTGCAAACTGCTGCAATGCGAGCGTTTTTGTCTCGCCCTTTGTTACGATCCCGTCATCTGTGCCGTTAGGAATGAGCAGGTGATAATCCACGCCAGGCTTTGTCTCACCGACCGACGGCTCG